>Ga0206854_1174_pt1 | contig 15813 bp, 11 predicted proteins | sample Alteio_BWOrgCont_50_FD_152870 | JGI IMG/M metagenome (GOLD analysis project Ga0206854, IMG submission 152870) | Enriched cells from forest soil in Barre Woods Harvard Forest LTER site, Petersham, Massachusetts, United States -... | ecosystem: Environmental > Terrestrial > Soil > Temperate forest >...
CACCCCGACGCCCATGAAAAATCCCGGGCCGGACACTCTGGCCGTGATTGATTTTTCCAGCGGCTCGCCGAAGCTGGTTTCGGAAATCGAAGGTGTGCCGGGCAGCGTCATTGGGCCGCCCTTCAGCGTGGTCGTCACGCCTGACGAACATTACGCGCTCGTCACCGCCTGCATGAAAGTGGATCCAGCCGATCCCACCAAGCAGACCGAGGACAATCGCCTAACCGTCGTGGACTTGAAAGCCACGCCGCCACGCGTGCTGAGCACCGTGACTACTGGCAAGGGCCCGGCTGGCCTCGCCCTCAACCGCCAGGGCACGCTCGCGCTCGTGGCCAATCGTGGCGACGGCACCATCTCCATCTTTACCGTCACCGGGCAAAACGTGCGGCCCTTTGGCTCGCTGACCATCGGCAACGCGACCTCCGCCCTCGGCACCGTGGCCATCACGCCCGATGGTCGGCACGCACTGGTTTCGCGCGATGGCGACAATCTGGTCACCCTGCTCGACATTGATATCTCCGGCACGCCGTTCACGGACCCCAGCGTGCCGCTCGTCAAACTGGCCGGGCGCGATTTGCGCACTGGCTTTCGCCCCTATGGCATTGATATCACCCGCGACGGACACTACGCCGTCGTGGGAGATGTAGGCTATGGCAATGGCGACCTCGACACTATTGCGCTCGTGGATTTGCAGGCCCAGCCCGCCCGCGTAGTGGACATTGAACCTGTACCGCAGACGCCAGAAGGAATTAAACTTTCACCCGACGGCCAATACTGTGCGGTTGTCACCCAGGACGGCAGCAACAAGGTCAAAGACTCGCCATTTTATCACGAACATGGGCAATTATTGGTTTACCAAATTCACGAGGGAAAATTTTCGCTCGTCGCGCACGCTCCCATCGGCCACTGGTCTCAGGGCGCGGCGTTTTCCGCCGACGGCAAAACCATTTTGGTGTGCAATATGGTGGAGAAAAACCTGCAAGCCTTCACCTGGGATGGCGAAACGCTGAGCGAGTCTGGCGACCCCATTCCCCTCCACGGCGGCCCGGCGGCCATCGCCACGGCGCAGAAATAACTTACTTGCTCGCAGCGGGTGTGGCCGTCTCGCTTTCAATCGTCTTCAGCAAAGCAACGGCATCCGGGTACTCGTCTTCGTTGTGCGAGTATTTCACATACAAGCGCAACGGTTCCAGCGCCTCGCGCCGACGCCCCAAGGCAACCAGCGCCTCGGCCTTGCTCCAGTCTGCATCGTAATTCGTCGGGTTGCGCGCCAGGTAATCATCCGCCGCTTGGTTGACCGATGCCCAGTTCTGTTGCAGCTCTCCGTCCTCCATTAGCAACAAATCGTGGTCGTTTTCATTGAGCACAGAGGCAAGCAACGCCTGGATCCAAGCGCGCGGGTAAGCCGTGGGATCGTGCAGAATCCGCGCGAGTTCAAAGACGGGTTCCGCGCTTTCACTGTCCGGGTGGGACCAGCTTTGCACCACGGCCTTGGCCAGTTCGAGGCGGCCGGCGTCACTCGCCCGGGTTAGGGCAGCTTCCTTGCCTAAAAAATGCAGGGCCTTAAGGTAGCCGCCCAACACCGGCTCGGTCAGAAAGTCCTGCTCATTGCGCGAATCAATCAGTTTCTGCAAGGCGTCACGATCTCCCTGCTGTAGATAATAATCAAACGCCAGGCGGAGCTTGAAACTGTCGAGGCTGGGCGCGCTCAGCGGGCCAAAATCCGCCGCGAGATCCACTTTTTCCCCGGTACGCCACTTCATCAGTGTGTCGTAATACTGGATGAAGCCGCCCGCCTTGGGGTATTTCGCCGTGCGGGCCGGCGCCAGGTCGGCCCAGCCCTGGCGCGCAATTTCCGGATTATCGAAATCAATCACCGACGTGAACATCGCCGCATAAAAACGGTCGTCGTCGCGTTGGGCCGAGTGTTGGACCGTTGCAAAAATTTTCATTCGCAAATCTGTGTCCGCCGGGCTGAATGTCAGCGCCTCCGCATAATCCAGAAACGGCTGCAACGGATGGCGTCCGTAGGAAATGCGGTCGCGAATGATGGCGAGCAAGCCCTGGCGCACATCCGCCAGCGTGAGCAAGGAAAGATTGGGCGACCAAATATCATTCAGCGCCAGCCAACTCGCGGGTAGTTGCGCGGCGGACACTTCCTGCGGACGCGCATCGAGAATGACTTGGCGAAGGGCATCTACAATGGGTGCGGTGGCTTTGTAGTTTTCCAAAAGGGGCCCGATGGAGTCTTGCATGCCTTTGTATTCCTGTTGGGCGTCGTCATCAAACTTGGCGCTTTTGAGTTGGTCAAAGAAAGTGGCGGCCTTCGCCGTTTCATTCAAGGAAGCCAGGCTGTCAATAATGCGGATGGCGAGCAACAAGACCGGGCGGCGGATTTCAGGCAGCGCGGTTATCTTCGCCGCAAAGGCCGTTTGCGCGTCAACGGTATTGGGCTGGGCCAGGTAATCATCCCACAGCTTAAAGTCCGCCTGGTCATCGGGAACTTGGTTGTCGTCGGCGCTGCCACTGCTTGAGGGCGCGAGCACCAACAATTTTTCCGCAGCCGCACGCTGGCCCGTCCAAAAGAGGTGCAGCACCGCGCGGGACCAAGCCAGGTAGCGCAGATCAAAGGGGAGATCCTGTCGCAGGGAAAATGTGGATGCTGCTTCGACCACCGAGAACCCGGTGGTAAACATTTCCGTATAAGGACCCCACGCGGACACAAAGGCCGCGGCCCGCATTGGCAAGGGCACGGAATTGTCGAGCGCCTGGGCAAAATCATGAACGACTTGCACCGCCGGGTCATTCACTTTGCTCAAGCGGCCGGCTTCGGGCTTCGTAGTGACATAATCATACCAGGGCAACTGGTGCTGGCCCCACCACGCGGGCAAACCGGCATCCAAACCAGCCGCTTGCAGGCTGCGCTGGCGCAGGGTCACGAGTTCATTTTGCAACGTAGCCCGCAACGTGTTGTTCGTGCCGCTGTACTTGGGCAGCTCCTTTTCCAGCAGCGCCCGTGCTTGGTCCTCATGATTGAGCGAAGTGTACAAATCGCTCAGTATCGCCACGGCCTGCAAACGCTGGTCGCCATGCGCTGCCGGATCTTCCATGGTCGGCGCAAGGTAGTGCACGGCCTGCTCCCGATCGCTGGGCGAGGAATTATTTGAGCCCAGCACGGCCAGCGCATAAAGTCTTGCCAGCGCCTGGCCGGCCGTGCCGGTTGCGCCATATTTGTCCAGAATGAGCTGCGCGGCATCCCGGCCCGCTTCATACCGGTTTAACTTCAGCACCAACTCGGCCACCCGCAGTTCAGTCAATTGCGTCAACAAATCTTTGTTCGCGGGGGGAAGATCTTTTTCCAGCGCTTCGCCGAAAGCAAGAATGGCATCGGTTTTATCCGGCGCCAGGGTGATACCCTGGTAGACCAAGTTGATCGCATCCGCCATGTCCGCCGGCCGCCAGCTTCCCGAATGAAAGAGTTGGTCGGCAATTTGGAAATACGCTGCTGCGTCGGGTTGGCCCAGGGCGTTCAACGCTTGCATGTCCAACTGGTTGTAATTCTCGATATAGGGCGCCAGTAGCGGCTGGTCGGGCGCAGGTGGCTTTAACCCGAGCTGGGCGGATAACGCCTGCCAGGCCGGCAGCCATTTGTCCCTCGTCGCCCAATACTCGCGCGCGCGCGCCGGGTCGGAGGTGAGGTCCAGCAAATCGGCCACCACTTGTGCGGCGCCAGTTTGTCCCATCAACTCCGTCGGTGCATCATGCAGTTTTTGCAGTGCCGCGAGCGCCTCATCCGTCCGGCCCATTTCCAGCAAAAGCAACGTCGCGCGCAATTGCGCTTCTATGCCCATGGGATCAATCGTCAAGCCCTGCCCGGCTTGCAAATAGGCGGCAATGGCGAAATCCGTTTGCCCCAGTCGCTCGTGGATATAACCGGCGCGGGCGGCCGACTCGATTTTTTCCGGCGGCATCGTCGCCGGGTCATCCGCCAGCTTATGCATCACCACGAGTGCCGGCACCGGCCCGCCAATGCGCAGGAGATATTGCGCGAGAAGCATGCGCATTTTCTGCCCGGTCTCGGTCGAATCAGGAAAGTAATCGGATACCTGGAAGAGCAGCGTCAGCAAGCCGGCGTCGTCGTCCCGCTGGGCCTCCACGTTGGCCAGGCTGTAAAGCGTGTCGAGGTAGTCGCTCGAGTCCGGTTCCAGTTGGGTGAGGATGTAGAGATAGGTGTCGGCCTGCTCCTGGGTGCGGCCCACCTTCCCCAGCGATGCCGCCTGGGCTTTCGCTTCTTCGCGGCCCAGGCTCAATTTGGAAATGCTGTCGAGCCGGACTGGCTCCATTTCTTTCAAAAAAGCCACCAGCACTTCGCGCGACTTCTGCTCCGGCGTGGTCGCAGATCCCACAGCGGCGGACGCTGCCGGCGGCGCCACCGTGGTATCTGGCGCAGCCGTGGTGGTTGGCGCGGTTTGGGCCCGCCCGATGGTAACTCCAATCAACCCCACCGCATATACGATGCTGACAAAACGAATATTGCCCGAAAAACTGCAAAAAGATTGTTGATGACGACCCATGCGAAAATCAAACGGTGGTTTGCCCAAAGAGACATTATCTAACGTAAAATGTGCCATGGCAATCGTGAAGATGTACCGACTACACCCCATCAGCCCATAAACGCAATCCCTTCCCTCAGCCACCTGCCGGGGTCAGATGAATAAGCCGGGCTTTGCCATTATTGAGGAGATTGTCGTCATTATTTGTGCTCACCTGCGCATCCACCTGTAAACCGTTTGGCTGCACCAGCTGAGCGACCGGCAAATCAACGGTGATCGCGCGCACTTCATTGGGTGCCATTCCCACCAAGGATTGCGTGATGGCTTGGCCGCCATAGCTGATATTGACATTAACCAGACCCAATTCCGTATTGCCCCGATTTTGGACGGAGACTTGCAACGGCACCGTGGGCGTCGTCGGCATCGTGGTAACATCAAGATACATGTCGGCCACGGCTGCATCGGTAAAGATGGCATCGTTGCGGTTGAGCACCCGGCCCAGGTCCACCGTCCCTGCGCCGTAAAATTCATTGGTCGCATTGCCGGTCACCGGCCCGGCGAAATCCGCATATTGCGTCAGCATATCCACCGCTTGTTCGCCCGTCATGCTGGGGTTGGAGCTAAGCAGGCTGGCGATCGCGCCCGCTACCAACGGCGCCGAGGCCGACGTGCCGGAAAAAGACATATTGCCGCCCGTCGTCACCGTCGTTAGCCCAACCCCCGGCGCCATCAGGTCGAGCTGCGGTCCATAGTCTGAAAACGTCGCGCGCTGGCCGGTTGCGTCAACCGAACCGACTGCTACCACCCCGGGATAGGCTGCCGGATAATCAATGGCCCCGTTGCCGTCGTTGCCGGCCGAAGCCACCACCACCACCCCTTGGGAGATGGCATAGTCAACCGCCGCCTGTAAAATATCGCTCGACTGGCTACTCCCCAAGCTCAGGCTGAGCACTTTGGCCCCGCCATCCACCGCGGTATAAATACCGTCCGATACGCCGAACACATCCCCCTGGTCGTTGGAATCCAGCACCCGAACGCTCATAATCGGGGAGCCGGGCACGATGCCTTGCTCGCCATTCGCGCCCGCCAGCAACGATGCCACCATGTCGCCGTGGCCCAATGCCGGGGTGTCACTTGCGCCCGTCATGTCGTATTGCGTTACCGCCCCACCCTTCAAAATATTGGTAGTCCCCGGCGACAACCCGGTGTCGAGCATCGCCACCGTCACACCCTGGCCCCAATTCGCATTGTCCTGCGGCACGCCCATGTAAGCCAGGGCCATGGTGCCAAAAGGCTGCAACGAACCCGGAGCGTACGGATCCGTCGGCGCGGGCGTGGTGGGCAGGCTCACCGTGTAATTCAAATCCGCGCCCGGCACTGGTTCATCGCCCGCGTTGCCCCGCAAAAATTGCGTCATGCTCGCCGCATTCGGAAAGGAAAAACGCACCGCGTTCACTTGCCGGATGGCGCCCAGCAACACGCCCCCGGCGGCCTGTGCACGCGCCACCAGCGCCGCCAGTTCTTCCGCCGACCCGGCGCGGAAAACCAACTCGCCCGAGCGATACGGCCCGGTCTGAAATGCCTTGTCCGCCAACGCGCTCGCGGCATCTTTTTTCTCCGCGCTGTCATCACCCACCGCCGGAATTCCTCCATAAGTGTTAATCGAATGCGCCCTGGCCTTGGTTGGCAAATTATCGAGGCTCGTGATGTGCATCTCGGGCGGCGCCAGATAAACAGACACGCCCCAACCCGCACACCAACCGAGCACCGCGAGCACCACCAGAATCGCCACCCACCGCCCAACCGTCATCGGTTTGGGCTTGGATTTTTTCTTTTCCACTGATGCGAGTGCCGCCAAAGGCCGCGCCGGTACATTGGCCCGCTTTTTCTCCATGTCCTTGCGCAGCGTGGATTTATTCGGCGTCATTTTTTCATTCCTTCACAAAACCGGCGTCGGCGGAAACCCGGGCAGGCAGCTACTTCATAACGTTATTTAAAACCCGTAAAAGCGCAACTGGTTTCATCAAACAACCGCGCCCAAATTCGGAATTTATAAGCGATGAATGGTTTCCCTAGGGCAATCTCCTACTACAGTGTGTGCGAGGACGGTCCTACGCGTTCGGCTTCCCGGCGGTATTCCGTGTTGATCAACCTCCGCAATTCCATGCGCCTCCACCAACCCACCCTGGCCAGTTGCTCCGCATAACGCACCTCGACCGCTTTGCGCAATTCGCGCATCCGCGCTTTGTGCGCCTCATGCTGGCGAAACCGCTCAACACTGCAGGGGAGAATATTGGCGTTCCGCAGGTTGCATTCTCGCACCGCCTTGATCAAAGGCGAACTCTCGCCGCTGGCCCCAATCTTTTTCGCGGCTCTAATTTCTGTCCCCAGATTCATTCTGCAAGCATGCTATTATCATTTTCAGGAAGCAATTCGTTTTCGGCAGCCAAGAAACAGAACTACCTTAATTCCACCCACCGCCCAGGGCCTGAATTAACCGCAACGTGCTGAGGTACCGCGCTCCGGCCACTTGCACGCGCGTGCGCTGGCTGGTTAACAAGTCGCGTTCCGTGTCCACCACTTGCAGGTAATTGACCAAGCCGCTGTTGTAGCGCACTTGCGTCAGTTGCATTGCGTCGTTCGACGCTGTTTCCGCCTGCTCCACCGCAGCCGCTTGCTCCGCCTGGCGGTTGATGTCCACCAGCGCGTCTTCCACCTCGCGAAAGGCCGTCAACACTTGCTGCTGGTAATCCGCCAGCGCGCCGTCCGCCACCGCGCGGGCCGCAGCGATGTTCGCATCGTTGCGCCCGCCATCCAACAGGGGCAGCGTAATGGATGGGCCGATGTTCCACAACTCACTTGGGCCGCTGAACAGGCTGCCGAGATTCACGCTCTGGAATCCCGCCTCGCCCGTTAACAACACTTTGGGAAATTTCGCCGCTTGGGCAACGCCGATGGACGCCGTGTCCGCCGCCAGCGTGCGCTCCGCCTCCACCACATCAGGCCGGCGTTTGAGCAAATCACCGGGCAAGCCGGCGGGAATCGCGGGCGGTGGCGGCAGTGGCGCATCATCGGTGGGCGGTGTGAAAATAAAATTCGCTGGAGCTTCTCCGGTCAACGTCGCCAGCGCATCCACCGTTTCCTCCTGCTGGCGCAGCAAGTCGGCCAAATCCGCCTGGGCGGTGGCGAGTTCCTCGCGCGCGCTGACCAAATCGTACTGGTAAATCAGGCCGCCATTGTATCGCTCCGTCTGCACATCCACCGTGTCGGACCGCGCCTTGATCGTGTCGCGCACGATGGCGATTTCCGCCGTCAGCTCGCGCAACTGGTAATAACTTTGAGCGAGGCTTGTCGTGAGTGTAAGCGCCACGGCGTGCACATCGGCCTCGCTTGCGGCGAGTTGTGCGTTGGCGCTTTCCGTAGCGCGGCGCACGCGACCCCACAGATCAATTTCGTAACTGGCGCTCAACGGCACCGTATAGCTCTGCCCTTTTTGGCGGAATGGAAACGGCACGTATTGCGTCGCGGTTTCGCCATCTGCTTGAATGTTCGCTGAAAGTGTGAGCGACGGTTGCGCGTCGGCCTCCGCCAAGCCCAGTTGTGCGCGGGCTTGGGCCACATGCGCCGCCGCGCCAGCGAGAGTCGGATTATGTGCCAGCGCCGCTTCTTCCAGCGTATTCAACGGCGCATCGTTGAACACAGTCCACCACTTGTCCGGCGATGGTAGCGTTTGCGCATTGGCCGGAATTGCCGGTGCCGCATGTTGGTACTCCGCTGGCGTTCCCAAAGCTGCCGCTGTGGGTGCCTGATAATCCGGCCCCACCGCATGGCAGCCCACGCCGAGCAAGCCTGCGAGCACGATGATTAAATAATTTTTCGCCACAGCTTATTCCTCGATGTAAACATCCATTTGCTGTCCGACATAGACCGATTTCGGTGTGTTGGGTGGAAATTTAAAAATCACCTGCAGCACGCGCGTGTCCACGCGCTCGTCGCTCGCGCCCGTCAACGAAACTTTTGGGATGACGTACGGTTCGATGCGCACAAACTCCATCGGAATCGGCGTCGTCGAATCGCCCTTGAGAAAACCAATCGCGTTTTTGCCCGCCTTGACCCGTGGCGCGATTTGTTCGTCCACGTCGGCGCGCAACTGCATCTCGTCCAAATTGCCCAGCACGATGGGCGAAGTAGCCTCGCCAAGGGAGAGAAATTCCCCTGCGCGGGTATTCACCTGCAAAATGGTCCCGTCAATCGGCGCGCGCACCACCAGCCGGTCCACCAGCGCCTCCGTCTCCGCCACCGACGCGCGCGCCGCATCCAGTTCCGCCGATGCCACCGCGACATCGTTGCGCCGCGTTTTTAAATCGTCCTGGCTCACCGCGCGCGGATCGGAGACGCCTTCGAGCCGTCCCAGTTGGTCGCGCACACGTTCCACCGTCGCCGCACTCACGCCCACCTGCGCGCGCTCCACTAATAATTGCGCCTGCAAGTCGCGATCGTCGAGCGACAGCAATGGGTCGCCGGCCTTCACCTTGTCCCAGACTTTCACATAAACTTTCGTCACGAGCCCCGACACCGGCACGCCGATGTTGGTGTTTTCATTCAATGCCTCCACCAGGCCCGAGGCCGCAATGCCCGTCTTGAACGGCTTGGTTGGCGGTGTAATCGGCGGCGGTGGCGCGGGCTCGTTCAGTTGGGCCTGGGTTTTTTCAACGAGCAGCACCGTGCCCGCGACCCCGAGCAGGGCGATCCAAAACGAAACACGGCGAAGGAGAAGCAAGATCATGGCGAAATAGGATTAGAGATAAAATGGAGATCAAAAAATTTGCGCACATCAGTTATTCGCATGGGCCGCGGCGATGGCCGCCGGATTCTCCAGCACGCGAAAGATGCGTCCGTCGTCCATTTCCGCCATGCGGTCGGCGTGGTGGTAAATACGCGGATCGTGCGACACGACGATGACGCACCGGCCCGGGTCGCGCACCACACTGCGGATAAGCTCCATCACCTGCTGGCCGGTGACGCGGTCCAGCGCGGAGGTGGGCTCATCGCAAATAATCAGCGGGGGATTATGGATGAGCGCGCGGGCAATCGCCACACGTTGCTGCTGGCCGCCGGAAAGGTTCATGGGCCGTTCACGTTCGCGCCCCGCCAGGCCCACTTTCGCCAGCCACTCGGCGGCGCGCGCCTCTGCCACTTTCGTCTTCACGCCATTAATAATCAGTGGCACGGAAACGTTTTCGATCACGGAAATCGTCGGGATGAGGTTGAACTGCTGGAAAATAAAACCGACGTGGTTCGCTCGAAACCGTGTGAGCTTCGGGTGCTTCATCTCATGCAGCGGAAACCCGAGGACGTTGATGCGGCCCTGCTCGGCCGTCAGTGTGCCCGCGATGATGCTCAGCAGTGTCGTTTTGCCGCAACCCGAGGGTCCGACAATCATGGTCACTTCACCCAAGTGCGCCTCGAAGTCCGCGCCTTTGAGCGCCACCGTGCGCGATTGGCCGGAACCATAGGCTTTCTGCACGCCTTCCGTGCGCAAAGCAAGGTGCGCGGGCAGAGCGTTAATGGGATCCGGTTTCATGGTTGGACGTTTTTAAGTGGGAAATTTGTAAATGTGTGGCCGCAACTCATCTGAACACACTGGCCGGGTCCACGCGGGCAATGCGCAAAATGCCCAGGAATGCCGCCAGCGAGCAGATGAACAATACTGCCGCCAGCACCCCGACGGGGATTTGCCAAATCATCAACGAAGGTAGTTTGCCAGTTACAATAGCGATGTAGCCATTAAGCGCCGCCAGGCCCATCCCCAGGCCAAAACCGATAAATCCCACGGTCAGCGACTGGATTAAAAGCATCGCGCAAATCCGCAGATTGCTCGTGCCCATCGCCTTCAACGCGCCAAGGTTGCGCGTGTTTTCCAAGACAAACGAATAAAACGTCTGGCCGGAGACCACGGTGCCCACGAGAAAGCCGATCACAACCAGCATCCCGACATTGATGGGAATGCCCGTGTTCGCGACAAACCACCAGATGGTGGACCAGCTAAAATCCGATTCTGTGTAAGCATGCAACCCCGTCGCAGCGGAGATCCTCTGTGCCACGACTGCGGCGTCCTGCCCCGGCTCCGGCGACGCGAGCACAAAGCTGAGCAGCCGGCGCTGCGGCGGCGTGTAGTCCGTCGTTGCGCGGTCATACGTGGTGAAAACATATGGCCCACCCGTGAAGGACCGCGGTGCATTGCAAATCCCCACGATGCGCGCCTCGTGGTCGTTGATCTCAAACACATCCCCCACCCCGATTTTCCGACCCAGCACCGCGCTCAATCGCTCCACGCCAAAATCGTCAATGATCACCGTGTTCGGCAGGCGCAGGTCTTCGAGATTTCCCTCAATAATTTTTGACGGCGCACCAATAAACGTATCCGGGTCAATCCCGATGAGCGTCATCACTTGAAACGACCCGTTCAACAACCGCGCCTGGGTCAACCCCTGGTAAAGCGGCACCGCCCAGGCAACACCATCCACTGTGCGCACGCGGTTCGTGTCCGTGTCGCGCAGCGGCTTGGTGTCATTGACCTGTTCGACTTTTGGATCCGCCACCCAAATCGGCGCCCGCACCACGCGAATCGTCGAATACGTCCACGACATCAGCCCGCACAGCAACGCCGGGGAATTCGCCATCAAAAACGTCGCAAACGTGATGCCGCTGAGGAGCATCGCATATTTCGCGCGGTCGCCAAAAAGCATACGGAGGGCGAGGCGGAGCATGGCGAAAATATTTTAAGGAGTGAAAATTAAACTAGGCGGCCTGGCTGGCCGGCGTGCGCAAGCCCGCTTCGAGCAAACTCAATAAATCCTGAAACATCACTTCCACACCGGCCGTGGGGGCGTCTGCACCCTCAGTCGTTCGGGAAGGCTGGCTGCGTGCAAAGGCATGAAGCGTCCCACCAATGACAAAACCCAGCCGCCAACCCAGCACCGGCAAGGGAATTCCCGGCAAAGCCCGCTGAAATGCCGCAAAAAAACGTTTTTTCACTTCCGCGATTTCGCTTTCGAAAACCTCCACCATGTCCGGATGCGGAGCGGCATTATGGCGATTCATTAAACAAACAAACGGATGCGGGCCACCGTCAGCTTGCGTGGTTTTAATTGTCACCATGGGTCGCAAAAATATATCGAGCAATTGGCGCAACGACACCGGCTGGCCAGTCGCTTGTTTTTCCGCAGCATCCAATTGCGCCAATCGTAATTGGTTGATGGGCCGGAACCGTCGCGCGAGCACCGCGCGATATAACTCCTTCTTCGCCCCAAAGTGGTAATTCACCGCCGCCAGGTTGGCTCCGGCGAATTCCGTAATCTCGCGTAGCGAGGTTCCGTCATAATCCTGCTTGGCAAACAACTTCTCCGCCGCGTCCAGAATACGGTCCCGCGTATCGCGCTGGGTATCTGCCTCGACTGGCAAAGTACTGAAAATATCAGTCATTCAATTGTTCGTTTAAATCGAACAATTGAATTAATCAAGTCAAATTCCTCCGAATCATCGAAATAGTCAAAAATATCGCGCCAAGACTCGCGGAAACCGATAAGGGTGGTACGGGGTTGCTAGGGAAGAAGCCCTGTTACATCTTATATCCAGTCCGCCCGGCATGTCCGTTTACCCCACGCCCAAAACCACCCGCACGCCAGTACAAAAGGCCGCACGCACGGCCAATGTCTGGGGCTGGAGTTTTATCGCGACCATCCTGGGAGCTTTTGGCGCTGGGGAGGTTCCACCCGGCCCCCTGCGCGTGTTGGTACTCAATCTCGGCATCCTCTGCTTCGTCATCGGGGTGCTGGAATTAATCTGGCGTTACAATTTGCTCAAGACCGGCTCCGCCTACTGGGCAAGAGTCCTCGCGCTAAATCAAGTCGGTGGCACTCTTTCCCTGCTTTGGAGCCTGTACCTGCTTTACGAAGTGCCGGACAAACTGCTGATGGATGATTCCAAAAAATCCGACCTATGGAATAGCGTGCTGCCCCTGATCCGATCCCTCGACATCACTCACATGGTGAACGACACGTTCCTTCTGCACTATTGGCACATGACGAAAATCATCGGCGTCTTCGGTCTCGGCGGACTTTTGATGCTCTCACAAATCTGGGTCATCTATCACTACCTGGCCATGGCCAATGCCATCGAGCAAGCCCCCGCGCCCTCCGCGGTGCCGCCGATTTTGAAAAAGTAGGGTTTGGATAAGTTGCAAAACTCTGTCAGCGTCGCTTGCTTCACCGTGGCCGACGACTCCCAGACCGTCATTGACGCACTTTACCACATCTCGCGCCTCGTCAGCGAGACTGAGGATGCGCACGAAGCGTTGCGCCTTGTCCTCGACGAGGTCGTGCGCGCCCTGCCAGCCACCGCCGCCTTCATTGCCCTCGTTAACCCCGACACCCGCCGCCTGCAAATCGAGGTCTTTCATGGGATGCCCCCCGAGTCGCAGGGCCTCGAACTTTTGCTCGGCCAGGGTGTGACCGGCTGGGTTGCCTTGCATGGCCGTCCGCTCGTCGTACCCGATGTCAGTGCCGATGGCCGCTATTTCAAATTGAGTGAAAACGTGCGCTCCAAACTCGCTGTGCCCATGCTCTTGGACGGCGCGGTCGTCGGCGTAGTGAATGTGGACAGCAATTGCGTCAACGCCTTTGGTGACCATGAATTAAAAATTCTCACGCTCCTGACAAGCGAGGCGACTAAAGTCGTCAGCCGTCTCTGGGTCATCAGCCAGTTGCGCATCAAGGCCCGCCAGCTCGAATCCCTCATCACCACCGGTCAGTCGCTCGTGTCCAAGCTCGAATTGCAAGCCGTGCTCGACACCGCCACGGAGCAGGGCCTTAGCCTCATGCCCTGCCGGCTCTGCGCAGTTTTCCTCCTCAATGCCGATGGCAAAACCCTGCGCCTCGCCGCCCTGGCCGGCCAGAAGGATGGCCCACCCGACCCGGCGGAAGACCTCGTGCTGGCCGACAGCGTCCTCGGCTCAGCCGTTCGTCACAAAAAGCAAGTCGAGGTTCTGAGCCTGGCGCGCACCGAGGAGCACCACTTTACTCAACTCCTGCCCGGCGGCAATCTGGTCTCACTACTCGTCACCCCCATTGTGGTGGACGACCATGCCATCGGTGCGCTCAACGTTTATACCGAACGCCACCACCGCTTTAACAACGACGAACGCCGAATTTTCTCCACACTCGCCAATCTCTGCGCCGTCGCCGTGCAGAATGCCGACCTCTACACCCGCGTCTTCGCCTCCGAGGAATCCCTGCGCAAAAACGAACGGCTGACAACCCTTGGCCTCATCGCCGCCGAAATTGCCCACGAAATTCGCAATCCGTTGACCGTCATCACGCTCTTGCTCGACACCATGGATCTGCGCTTTCCCGACGACGATGTCCGCGCCCAGGATCTCACCGTCATCCGCGAAAAACTCGGCCACCTCGGCGAAATCGTCGAGCGCGTACTGGGTTTTTCCAAATCGGGCACCGCCCTCCAGGCCCGCTGGTCGCTCGGCGCAGTTATCGAGGAAACACTGCGCCTCCTGCGCCTCAAACTTGAGCAAAGCAAGATTGTCGTCCAATTCCACCCGCCTACAACACCACTGCTGGTGGATGCCCACAAAGGCCAGCTCCAGCAGGTGCTGCTCAATTTGATTTTAAACGCCGTTCAGGCCATGCCGCATGGCGGAAGGCTGCTGATTGATTTGCACGAGGAAATTAAAGATCACGCGCACCTGGCCGTTGTGACCATTCGCGACCACGGCCCCGGTGTGCCGCCCTCGTTGCGCGCACGTATCTTCGAATCCTTCCTCACGGCCCGTAAAGACGGCACCGGCCTCGGCCTGGCCATTTGCAAACGCATCCTGCGCGACCACCGCGGCGACATCGAACTCATCGAAACTCCCATGGACCGCGGCGCCACCTTTAAATTTTGGCTACCGAGTGCAGGCGGGTGAAGAAGGCGGAAGATGCAACTGGAAAATGGCCCCAAGCCCGTCAGGGCGAAAGAAAATATCCCAGCATTTTAATACTGGGAATTCGGTTGTGAAGACAACAAGTCCCGGAGGGATGAAAGGAAAACGGCTACCTCCGCAAAATCGCTTGAAAGTAAACATACCCCAACATCAACAGCGGCAACAGACGCCCGATGCCAAAATCAAAAAATCCCGCGAAATAGTTGTAGGTTAAAATCAATAAAAAGACCGGAGCCGCCAGCAGGAGCAATCCAAAATAATCCCAGCGCACATTCCAATTGCCCACATTCAGGCCATGGAAATTGCTTGTCTCCGCCGCTTCCCCCATTGGCTGCAAAACATAGAACCAAATCGCGATCAGCAGGATGCCGATCATGAAGATCGAAAACATAAAGACGAGCACCTCTACCAGCGAATAAATCCAGGAAACCCACAGCGCCAGCGCCACTGGCAACATAATGGCCAGCATCATCGCCGGTTCGGCCAGTTGTTTGGGCGGCCTCACTGCCTCCAACAACAACCGAACACCCAACGCGACGATGACGATCAGCGAGATGCGGAACAAGAGTTCCATACTCCAAATTCGTCAATCCGGCAGGCTGGCAGGGATAGCACGACAGATTAGACGCCCCAGCTTTACCGTTAGCCCCGGCGGCAAGCAAGACCGATAAAAACATCAAGCCCCCTCCAAGCCTTCCTCATTGCGCCAATGCTTGGCCAAACCAGCCAAATTGCGCCGCACCCCTGCTTCTTCTGCTCGACATGCCCCCGCCTCTTCCTTTAAATGGTCGTTCCTTCATCCCGAATGACCGTCGCCATCGTCCAATTCCCCGGCTCCAATTGTGACTACGACGCACTCTATGCGTTCGACGCCATCCTCGGCGTACCCGCCCGGTTTGTGTGGCACAAGGAAACGAGCCTGGGCGAGGCCAGCGCCGTCGTCCTGCCCGGCGGATTCTCTTACGGCGATTACCTGCGTTGCGGCGCCATCGCCCGCTTTTCGCCCGTGATGGCTGCGGTCAAAGAATACGCCGCCAATGGCGGCTTGGTCCTCGGTATCTGCAACGGCTTCCAAATCCTTTGCGAAGCCGGTCTGCTACCCGGCGCGCTCGTGCGCAACGAATGCCTGCAATTCCGCTGCCAGACACAGACCCTCCACGTCGAAGAATCCACCGAGCAGTTCAACCGCAGCCGCCTCGGCGCGCGCCTGCGCGTGCCCATCGCCCATGGCGAAGGCAACTACCGCATTGACGATGCGGG
>Ga0206854_1175_pt1 | contig 15573 bp, 13 predicted proteins | sample Alteio_BWOrgCont_50_FD_152870 | JGI IMG/M metagenome (GOLD analysis project Ga0206854, IMG submission 152870) | Enriched cells from forest soil in Barre Woods Harvard Forest LTER site, Petersham, Massachusetts, United States -... | ecosystem: Environmental > Terrestrial > Soil > Temperate forest >...
GTTGACGATGCCATGCTCGAGGAAATAATAAATGCGGTAGGACTATATGAGCTAACCGACCAATGTGCCGAAGGGGTAAATAAAATAATCACAGAAAATGGCAGGAATATCAGCGGCGGGCAACGGCAACGCATAGCCATAGCCAGGGCACTGTATAAGGATGCAGATTTGATCATTTTAGACGAACCTTTCAGCGAGTTGGATGCCCAATCGGAGCAGCACATTTTGGCGTACCTTAACCGCCTGGCCGGACAAGGGAAAATGGTGATTATGATTACACATAAAAAAGAAAACCTTCTTTACTGTAACAAAAATTATACAATTGGCTGAGGCAAAAAAAACTTTGGTAATTCTTACGCCCGGCTTCCCTGCAAACGAGGTGGATACTACGTGCCTGCCTTTTCTGCAAACCCATGTCAGGGCAATAAATAAAAATTTTCCGGAACTGGAAATTATTATTATCGCGTTCCAGTATCCGTTTATTAAGAGCGTATATAAATGGAATAACAACGAAGTAATTAGTTTTGGAGGTAAGAGCAAAGCTAAAATACACAGGCTGCTGTTATGGGTCCGGGTATGGAGAACCCTTATAAAACTAAAAAGGGGAAAAAAAATCATTACCCTATTTAGCTTGTGGTGCACCGAATGTGCGCTGGTAGGGAGTTGGTTTGGTAAATTCCATAATTTAAAGCATTTCACCTGGCTTTGCGGGCAGGATGCAAAAATGGGGAATAAGTATGTGAAGTTGATGCGGCCGGAAGGGCATGAATTAATTGCGATGTCGGACTTCCTGAAAAGGGAATTTTATAAAAACTACGCTATTAACCCTGCGCATGTAGTACCCATTGGGGTAGATCCTGACGAGTTCGCGCCCCCACCTGCCAACCGGGATATTGATGTTTTGGGGGCGGGTTCACTGATACCGTTAAAACAATACGATGTATTTATAAACGTGATTAGTAAGCTTGCCCGTAAAATGCCTGCGATAAATACCATGATCTGCGGCAAAGGGCCCGAAGAAGACAGATTAAAGTCTGCAATAGAAACACTGGGGCTGCATAAGAATATAACACTTGCCGGGGAAATACCCCATGCCGAAGTGTTGCAATTGATGCAGCGGTCAAAAATATTCCTGCATACCTCAAATTATGAAGGGTTCGGGACGGTATGCCTTGAGGCGCTTTATGCCGGGGCGCATGTGGTGAGCTTTACAAAACCGATGGACAGGGAAATACCGCATTGGCACCATTTAGGCAGCAAAGACGAAATGACACAAAAAGTAATTGAACTATTGCAGGATGCAACAATAAAATATGGGCAGGTATGCGCTTATTCCGCCGGGGATGTTGCGGTCGAAATGATGAGTTTATTTGATCAATAATTTTGTACTTTTAGTTATGACAAAACTTAGCCGGGGATTTTTAAAGATTAAGTCCAAAAGCCAAAACTGGCAAAGGGATATTTTTTGGAACCTCGGCCTTAATAAACCCTTTTACAATAATGCAAGAGGGGCGAGGATAATCATTTACCACGGCATTTGCCTAGAAGACCACACACGTTTCAACAACATTTTTTTAAAATTAAGCACTTTTGAGGCTCATTTAAAATTTTATAAACAGCACTTCAATGTGGTATCTTTAGATGATTTTTACCAGCGGCGTTTTAGTAATGACCGGTATAATATCTGCATTACTTTTGATGACGGTTTTGCGAATAATTATAAGTATGTCTTGCCATTGCTTGAACAATACCAACTACCGGCTACTTTTTTCGTAACTGGTATCCGGGAGGCAGGTTTTGACATTCTCTGGAATGATTTTTTAGGGATAGTCAGCAAATACGGTCCAGAGAAACTGGAATACAATAACCAACAATTCAGGAAAAATAATTGGAACAAATACGTTTCTGAGTCAACAGGGATAACCCTTCAGGAAATAATACGGACAGGAGGTTTTGATGCTAAAGTTGAAATGATGGAACGGCTTGGCGGCACAGTAAATTTCAGGGCAAGTAAGCAGGAAGAAGATTATTGGTTACAAATGACGGAGAGCCAGATTAAACAACTGTCCTTATCTAAATACGCTACGATAGGCAGCCATAGCCATTATCACAATGACCTTTCAAGGATACCCATAACCGATGCAAGGGCAGACATGGTACAATCAAAAAAATTCTTAGAAAATGTTATACAAAAAGAAGTGAAAGCACTTGCATTCCCCTATGGCACATATTCACGGGAGGTGGTTAGCGAAGCAAAAAAAACCGGCTATACCCAATTATTGGCCATGGACTTTTTCTTCCCGGATGATGCTGTGGACACAACAATGCGCGAACGGTTCACGGTGAATCCATTTATTTCTGTTAATAACCAAATGTATGCAAGCATTACCGGAAAATACTGAGCAGGTTCACCAGTTTGGTGAATATACTATTGAAAGGATAAATGACAATAACCTGCATGACGTTGGCTTGTTGCACCATGCTATTTATGGGTCGCATTTACCCAAGGGGTACTACCATAAAAAATACGGCACCGCATACACGGGCGCGACCTACACCGGATTTATAGCCTATAACAATCGGTTGCCCATTGCATTTTATGGCGTAGTGCCCTGCTTTTTGCAGTGTGGTGAAACCAGGGTGCTTGCCGCCCAATCAACCGACACAATGACACACCCGGAATACAGAAAAAAAGGGTTGTTGACCGAGGTTCACCGATACGTCCTGAATTTAAGCCGTGAAGAAGGAATAAAAATTCTATTTGGATTTGGTAACCAGGATTCGATTCCGATATATAAGCATAAATATAATTGGGAGGAAAATGGCATTATGGACCGTTTCGAAATACCCGTAAGGGCAAACCAAATTATTGGCTTTTTAAGGACTAAGCCTGTTTTGAAAAATATCTTTACGTTTTATCAAAAGGCTGTCCTTAAACGTTATGTTTTGCCGCAAGCGGGGATCAACTCCCAAGACATTCAGCATGGTTACTGCGGCGTATATAGGGACCAACAATACCTGGAACACAAAAAATACAACGATACAATAGTTATATCCATAGGCAAGTCGAAAGTATGGGTAAAGACCAGTAATGACTTGATGATAGGTGATATTGAATTGATTGACAATACCCTTGATGAAGTAATAGCAGGAATAAAAAAAATGGCTAAACAACTCGGCATCCAAAAAATTCATTTCATTGCCAGTAGGCCCAGTATTTTGCATGACTTATTTGTGAAAAAATATGAAGCCATCCCAGCATTCCCGGTTTTGTATAAAGACCTGGGTTCTGGGCTGGAATTGGGTAAAATTAAATTCACATTTGCTGATATAGATATTTTTTGATGAAAGGTCCAACGTGAATTATTTTGCAGAAATAGCAGTGATGATGGCTAAAATCCGGTCGGCTATATCTTTGAAAGTAAGTTCCCGTTGAAAATAATCTACTATTGAATTTGATAATTCATATTTTTGGACTTTTGATGCTTGTAGCAGCATACTATATAAACTATCCGGATTGTCTTTTTCGAACAAAAAACCATAACTGCCCGTTATTTTCCGGAACGGGGGAATATCTGTGACTACAGGGATGCAGCCACATGCCATAGACTCTATCAACCCAAAGCCGGCGGCTTCCCGATGGCTCCCGGAAACATAAAAATCAGCAGCGCTGTACCAGTTTTCGAGCTGTTCATGTGGTATTTTCCCAACTAATGTTACCGCATTTTTCAACAGACTGCTGCCATTAATGATTGTTTTTACTTCAGGCAATAAATGTTCAGCCTGGTAGATCATGTATAATTTTGCACCGGGGTCATTATGTAAATATTTTTCAAAACCCTTTAATACAGTAACAGGGCCCTTTTCCGTATCTAACCTTCCCACCCACAGAAAGATATCGCCGTTTCTCATTTGCAAGATGGCCCTGCTTTCCTGTTTGTTTTGCTTTGCCAGGTAGGTAGAGCCTTCCAAGACTTCATAACACTTTTCTTTGTTTTTGATGATGTTATTGTCAATCCATATTTTCACATTCCCGAGGGCAGTAAAAAGATAGGCATTTGTACATTTATCTGCTACTTGCTGAAAGATTTTTTTTATTCCTTTAAAGGGCATATTTCCGTGGTGCTGAACAATAATCTGAGGCTTTCTTCCCAGGAGCATCCTCAATAAAATAACCTGTAAAGGGAATACTGTCCCTTGCACTATTACAATATCCGGCTGTTCTTTCCTGATGTAAGAAAGTGTTTTTAAAGGGATATGCAGGAATTTATTCCGGCTTTTAAAAAATGAGTAGCGGATATTGTTCCTTGTTTCCTTCCCTTCATAATTTATATGCTCGATAATAATGAAGTCAAAAAGCTTTGACAGGAAATGGGCATATCCCAAACATTCCCTATGGGCAAGAATAATCTGTCCGGGTGTGTTTATTCCCGGATGTGCGGTAAATGATACGTCAATTAGTTTGATAGCTGTATTTTTGGGAAGAATCAAAAATAATGCTTATTTCCGTGAAATAACCTGAACTTTACAACCGTGCACTAAATAGTATCATTAGCATGTATTCATTAATAAAAAAGTTTTTTTTTAAGGATGCCAAAATAAAAATATTTTCGATTTCGCGCTTATCAGACAGGCAGATTGAAGAGCAGGTTTTTTTGCAAAACGGCAAGGACAGTATTGACATAAGCACAAAACACGGCATGATATGCCTTGATCCTTTTTGTGTTGCCGTATGGCTTACCAAGGGGCAAGCAGGCTTACTGGATACGCAACGGGCAAAATTACAATTCCAGAGGAGGAAGCAACCCATAGCATCTATCAGCGTATCCTTAATAGAAAAAATTGAAGGGGACAAATGCGTGTTACTATTGTATAAAATAACAGGGGTTAAGAATTACTTGTTTACCCTATTACACCGCTTCGTACTTTTCGCATACCTGCTCCGCAATAAAACAAGCACTTACAGTTACAGAAAAACAATCAGCGCCCTATATTCTTACCCAAGGAAAATTATTGTTGTTTCTTATAAAGATGAAGATTACTGCAACATTTTTCCCATGGACATACAGGGGTATGTGCAAGAAGATGCCATGTATGTGCTGGGGCTGAGAACCACCAACGTTACATTAAACAAAATACTTGCAGCCAAAAAAGTAGTGGTATGCGACACCGATTCTGTAGCTGTAAATACCGTTTACACACTGGGCAAGCACCCCAGCGCCTCTCCCCCTAAACTTGAAGACCATCCCTTTGCCACCACCGAAAGCGAGATGTTTAAATTTCCCGTCCCGGATTTTACGGGGTCTTATAAAGAAATAGAGATCATCATGCATAAAAAAATGGGTTACCACATGCTCCTGGTGGGTAAAGTTGTCCATTCAAAGACTATCAGGCAAAACACTTCGCCGTTACACCATGTCGGGTTTTTAGAATATTTAAAGGCTGGTTACGCTAATATTGAGGGGCAGTATTGAGTTATTTTTTAGTAACCCTGTAAACATAATAATCTTCGCCTTCTATTATGGCGCCCTCAAAGTTTGCCAGTTTATTGAAATAATAAGCGGCGCTGTCGTTAACCTCATTATTGCGGTTGGTAACAAGGATAAATTCTTTAGGGCTATTGATATACCGCGACGAAGAAATTTCGTCCATTAAAGACCTTCGCGGGTAAGGGAGATACGCGCTTTTCCAAATACAAAAACTGCCGAATTGGTCGATATCCAGGTAGAAAATCTTTCTCCCTAAGTAAGCGCTGAGCGGCGGGCCGGCATTATATCCGTCAAACGCCATCGGCTGGGTATCTAAGCCGTTAGCCTTTAAATAAGCGATTGTATTTTTAGCCTCCGAAAATGGTTGCTTAATATCCTTGCGGTACATGTATATGCCCGTAAAAAGTTGGTTAATAAGGATAGCATAGATAAATACCGGCGGCACCCAGTGTTTTATAAAGCCTACATTCCTTTTGGGGAAAATGGTTACACCGTCATAGTATGCCAGCCAAATGGCACATATGAAAAAAATAAAAAACAACCCGAAATACCTGCTGCCCGCGACACCCGACATAGCAAAGAACGTAATTAACAACGCTACAGGCGGCAGATAAAACAATAAAGCCTTCCTGCTTTTATAAAGAAATAGTATGGTGGCTACAAACAATAACAAAGCCAAAATTACATTGACGGCTCCTGATAACACTTGTATATACTGCTTATCCCAAAAGTACTGGTGGTGAAGCGGCGGGACAGTAATATACCCCCTGGCAAAACACGTGATACCGTAGGATATATTATGAATGGTTAACCACGTCAACCCAGGCGGCCCATGGAGGATGGTATCACTTGGCATACGCCGCATTTGCAAAAAAGCGCAAACAAAGCCAAAAAGGAAAAGACAGGTAAAGACAGCAAACCGCCAATATAAATCCCTTTTACCTACGGTATAAAAAAGCAAGTATAAAAAAATTCCGATAGCTGCAAATAGATAAAACAGATGGGTGAAGCACATGAATATAAGCAATATGCCTATGCTTGCCATATTTCTTGCAGGGTTGGCCATTAAGATGCAACAAACAAAAAGCAAGAGTATCCCCAATGCATAATTGCGGCTGATGAGGCTATATACAAACAGAAAATAGCAGCCAAAAATAATCAATGTTTTTACGGGAAGATTAAAAGGTGCATACCGCAAAAAGATAAATACAGTGCCGTTAATTACCAGTAAATGAAACAACTGCATATACACAGGCCGCGCGGAAATATAATGTGTAATAAAAAAAAGCAGTGTATTCCAAAGGGTGACATGCCCCTCATACAGCATGTTTTTATACACATCCAGTATAGAACTGCTATCGCGGGCAATGGTTAACGACTGCGCCTCTTCCATAAATATTTCGTGATGGAACATACCGATAAGTGAAATAATACTGTATAAAAGCATTATGGGTAAAACATACCTAAGCGGTGTTACTTGCAATTTTATTTCACGATTTTGCATTGATTTTGATGATTAACGCAAATGTATTATTTATTTCATATTTTTATGGTACCCAATATTTTATACGTCGCTATTAGTTTTATGGCAAATCTTTGAAAAGGTTTCTCTATGAAAATAAACATGAGGTAGCTAACCACAAAAGAGGATAATAGTGTCGCTAAAAAGATATAGACCAGACTATAACTAGACCTTGCTGAAAATAAAGACGATATAGTCAATAACAGCGGGAAGTGAACTAAATAAAAGCTATAAGAAATATTACCTAAAAAAGTGAAAATACCGTTTTCAAAAAAACGGGATACTCTTTCCCTTGCCAATACTATAAACATCATAATGCTGCTCCCGACAGCAATAAAATAATTGCTCCAAGTGGTTTTATTAAGTGAATTTAGCTGTTGATAAAAATGCAGAAATTCCATATTGTTGTTGTATAAAAATATAGCAAGAAGAAAGGCAACACATACATAAATTAAAGGCCATTCCTTTACCGCCAACATTAATTGCCCTTTATATTTTGCCAATATTACCCCGTAGTAAAATATAAGTAACGGCCACCATAGATGGTCATAACTTAAGCAGATGATAACACAAAGAAAAAAAACATTAAAAGCTAGACCACCCCTCGAAACAATGATTATAAAGAAGGGTAGGATAATTGATATTTTCATCTCAAAAACCAGTGACCATATAGGTTGGTCAATAAAGTTTTCATTAAAGCGGGGGCCTATCAGCAAAAAGGTTTTCAAAATTTCTTTTATGCTCTGTTTGTTCCATTCCCATGTCCAAGAAGCCCTTATCCATTCAGAGAAAGAGGCCATCCCGGTTTTATCAAACACAAATTCCTTCAACATTACGGAAAAAATAATGGCAAAAATAAACGCGGGGTATATCCTAAAGACCCGCTTCGTATAAAATTCAACAAGGCTTAACGGTTTATCAGTATTGACAAAAGGCAGGCTTAAAACAAAGCCGCTTAAAACAAAAAAGAACATTACGGCCGCATTGCCATTAAATAAAATAGCCAAGGGTGTAGGGTATAGCGTACTGTATAATGGCTCATGTATCTTAATACTCATGTAATGGCCGAAAAAAACGGTAAGTGCGGCTATGCCCCTTAAAGCATCTAATTGTTTGTATCTGGGATGGTCAAGTAGCATTTATTTCCTCCTCAATGTAATCATATAATAATCTCCAATACCCCTCCATGGCCATTTGTCTTTTAACCGGTCTTCCATTTTTTTGAGCAGACCGTAAGCGGTCACGTGCTTTTCAGCAAAGTGTTCTATATAGGAGGGCGGTACAAAAGTGCAGAGCCCCTCTACACCCAATACCTCAAAATCATCCTTTAAAGTGTTGATGACAAAAGACGGGTTATAGTACCAGCATTTAAAATGGACGCCTTCTATATGCGCGTCGGCCCCGTTTTTACTGCCAAACCTACGGAAGGCAGTTTTAAACTTACCTTTGAACACCATTAAGGTTTCCCACAGGCAAAAAGATGGCAGGATAACTAACGTTACCAGACCACCGGAAGTAAGCAATGGCTTGAAGGAAAGCAGCACTTTTTGTAATTGGCTTGTACAATTAAGACCGGCAAAGTTGGAGAATATGAGGTTGTAAGGGCCTTTTTTTTGCAGGGCACCTAATTCGGTGAAGGAACATTTTTCAATAGTGATACGGCCTTCCAAGCGGTTCTTTTTTACCTTAGCGGCTAGCTCTTGTTGCATCCCTTCTGAAATATCGGCAGCATGGACAAAATGAGACTGGCTTGCAAAATAAATGGCATCCTCACCTGTACCTGAATTTAGTTCCAGTATATTACTGTTGGGTTGTAAATATTGGTTTACATGGTTTCTTACCCGTTCTCTTTTAAAATGTACAATTGTGTTGTTGGCATAAATATCATCAAATACCCCGGACTGCCTCGTGAATGCGGCAGCGGTAAGCGATTCATTTGTTATGTCTCCTTTGGGTGCCATGATATTTTTATGCCGGGTTTGTTGAGGGTTTTAGGTTCAGATAACAAACACATTTTACACAGGTAGGGTCTTTATCCATATCCAGGGTTTTCCTGAACTCAATAGCCTGCGTACTATTAAGAATCTCATCCAGTGAATTATCCCTGATATTGCCCATTTTCTCATGAAAAAAACATGGGCGTACCGAACCATCCGCCTCTATTACCGTTGACACCCAGGGTGCGTTGCATTTCTTAAAAGGGAAGGGGTTTAAGCCATGTAATGCGCTGTAATAAGCGTAGATTTTCCTGATCTTATCAGGAGATTCGGCTATGTAATTGTTGCTGAAATCTGTTGCGTATTTTTCAATTATTTCTTCGGTTATGCTATCTAATAATGGCAAGTCCTGCACACCCACCATTATATCCGCCTGCCGCGGCGCATCCCAGGGCGTATCCCTGTTAAAAGCCTGGCTGGTAACATCAGCGGGTAGAAAACTTATTTGGTCCAAACCTATTTCCTTTGCAGCGGGTATAATTAGCGGCCATACTTTAAAGTTCAGTTTGTGGATGACAGTCCTCGCGGTAATTTTAAAATCCGGTTTTATGGATTTGAGATATTGCACTCCGTCTTTCAGTTTAGCGTATGCTCCGGGAATGTCCCTTATGGCATCGTGCGTGGGTTGGTCGCCATCTAATGACACAATCACGTCATGGACTAAATTGAGTAGTGATTCGGTATTTTTTCTGAATAATAGCCCGGTGGACAGAAGTGTTATATTGACACCTTCGCTTCTTAGCAATTCACACAGGCGGAAGAAATTAGCATTCAGCAAAGCTTCCCCGCCAGACATAAGCACTTGTTTCGTCCCAAACTGTTTCAGCGCAGCCAGTAACCCTTTAATATCGCCCTCTGTAAGTTGTTTGAGGTTCTTATTGTCTTTCCATATATCGCACATTACACAGCGGCAATTACATGCGCTGTGCGGCATTAAAATGACTATCGGCAACGCAGATATTTTATCCGTTTGCAAAGTCCTGATTCTCTTGTAAGTATGATATAAGGATTGGTTTGGCATTTGATTTTCAATAAGCATTAAAATCCTTCTACTTCCGGCTGCCTGTATTTCCACATTATTTGCAGCACTTTAAGCTCATAGGGTTTCCAGTTGAAATTGGTTTTATACCTGAACGCAGAAACCGCCCGTATCACATTCCGTTTTATACTGCTCATCCGCACGTCTGATATTGTGGGGTAATAGCTGTTCAGCACTGTTTCAAAATCCCTTATTTTGTTTACCATTTCGGGGGTCAGCCAGGGTGTAAGCGGGTTTTTGCGCAAATCAAAATTCTCCCAATGCGGGCTTATCCAGTCTTCCAGCTTTTCAGGGAACTTAAAACCAGAGGCCAGCACTTTATTATACATATCCGAACCCTCCGTAGGCACGGGGCTGTATATATAGATAATAATTTCCGTTTTAGGGTTTATTTGTTTTATTTCCCTGATAAAAGAAATATCAAAGTCTATTTGTTTCATTACTTCTTCCGGGGTATCAGCCGGGGTGCCTAATACAAATGAATATTCGGGGATAATATCAAACTTAGCCATCCGTGCTGCGAAAGAGCGTATCTGGGCTGCAGTCTGGGTACCCCCTTTATCCATTTTTTTCAATATCGCATCATTACCGGTTTCCGCTCCGAAAAAAATCATTTTACAACCAGACCTGCGCATTAGTTCCAGTGATTCATCCGAATATTTATTAATGGTATCAATTCGACCTTCCCCCCACCATATCATTTTTTCCTCCATGATAAGCTTTGCAAATTCCACGGTCCTCTTTTCAGAAACAAAGAAATTATTGTCATGAAATTCGATAGCATTGCCGCCATAGCTGTCTTTGAGGAACCTAATATCCTTATAAATATGCTGTGCGGATTTGCCGCTCCACCTGGCGTTATAGATGGGTACCACTGCGCAAAAAGAGCATTTGAACGGGCAGCCCATACTCGAATGATACGCAATTGTTTTAGTGCCTAAGTATGTTTTGCCGAGGTACCTGGACAACGGGTAAAATTTATTTAAGGTATTGTAGGGAATTGGCGGCAGCGTATCCTGGTCATATAATTCATCCGCTTTTGTTTTGATGATCTGGTCGCCGCTTTTGTATATAATATTGCCGATAAGTTCGTAGGGCGTGTTGTTTTCAAGCGCGTCAATAAGCGCCGGGAAGCACTTCTCTCCGGGCCCGTTTATAATAAAATCTATATAACCGGAATTTAAGGTGACTTTAGATTGGTTGGACGGGAAATACCCGCCCCAAATAATTTTTATGTCAGGGAAAAGTTCCCTTGTTTTTTTAGAAATTGGAATTGCTTCCCGCAATTGCGGGCCAGGCATACAAGTGCATCCAAAATATTTGAATTGCCCGCTTTTAAAATAGTCCAGGATTTTTTCACCGGGATTTTTTTCAAGGTTGCCGTCCACTATTACATAATCATATTTACCCTCAATGGCTCCCGCCACTGACAATATTGAATTGGGCAACCGGGGTTTATATCTTGCGCTTCTGGGATTAAACAACAATACCTTATTCATAGTTCAGACAGTTTTTCAAGTGCGTTAAGTTTTAGTTTAGCGATAATGCAGCCGGATATACAAGGACCAAAGATACCGCTTTCTTCAATGTACGATAAGACGGAGATATTGGCCGATATGCAGTTCTGGTGAATGAAATCGTCTTGCAAAAATAACGAAATTACACGTATCTACATTGAATTTGAGGAATCAGGATCCCAGATTGAACACTTCTAACCACCTTTACCGCTGATATTTTTCTTCGTTCGCGACCATTTTGTTCCAAGCCCCATGTTTTCTACTTTTTTATTTTCTACCACTGAAATGGGACATTGTAACTTGTATTTTATTGATTATCAGCTAATATAAAATAAAAATAACATTTCCCATTATGTCCCATTTGTGTCCCATTCATGCCCTATTTGTGCCGCATTCATGCACTATTTTTACATTATATTTTTTGTAATTTATTAATGTGCCCCAAAAAACTGATTTTTTTTATTATTTCTGATAGGCATGGCAACCGGGGTTTATTCATTGAAACACGCCCTAAAGGTAGGGCAAAAGAAAATACGAAAATGAACAAGATACCCACATTTTGAAGGGCAAAATTGGATACAGGGCTTGCCTGTGGCGGGGTCTGGGGTTAAAAAATGGTGTGGGTAAGTTTAATCAGAGGGAAGAGGGACGCTTCCAGATATTGGACGAAGCGGGACTTCTTAGACCAGTTTGGCGAAAATGCAAAATTAAATTGTCTTTCAAAGGTTTGTTTTAATTCCCAATCTCTTTAAAATTTTACGTGCCTCTGCTATATCATTATCAGAAACAGCAGATCCCACTGGAACTCCATTCATACTTTTTTCCAAATGTTCCTGAACTTCGGCTCCGGTATAATCATCTGTAATTGCCCAAACACCTGCCTGAACTACCATAGAGTTACATTTGGCGCATGCATCAAGAAAACGAGCCAAATCATCCGGAACTTTACTTACACCGGAAAAATTTTCATTTTCTTCCGGTATGTCTAGCGCCGCATTGATACAAGAGGCTTCAACATCTATATGCTTCTTTGATAAAGGATTCAGTGTAAATGCATATTCTTTGCGGGATACCATATTCTGGTATCCGTCTCCCGCTACAAAATAGGTTCCCGGTTTTATAACGACTCTAATCTTCTTATGTGTCAGATTCTGAATTTCAGCATTAATGTTTGTTATTGATTGCCCGGTGCCTTTTGCACGAACAAACCCATATTTGCAAAGATCAAGAAGGTCGTATCGTTCATTTTCATTTATTTCTTTTATTCCCTTTTCTGTGTGGCCTTGCTTTGACGTTATCGTGTCATCCTGCTTCTCCTTTTGCTGGTCATCGCCTGGTACACTGGCAGTGATTGTGCCGTTATCTTTAAAATTGTCAGTTTTAGTTAAAAGTTTTTTTATTTCATCATTTTTTGCATAATCTATTGCAGTCTTGCCTTCATTGTCTTTTAAATCAGGATTTGCCCCTTTGTATAGTAATAGCTTTACGATTTCTGTATTACCTTGTTCTTCAGAAGACACCATTAACGGCGTTTTTCCATTTATTTCTCTCGAATCAACTTTTGCACCTTTATCCAGCAATAGTTTTACGGCATCTGCATGCCCACTACCACCTGATGCCAAAATCAGGGCGGTTACTCCTCCAGCACCTTCGCTTTTATTCGGCCAGCCAACCTCGGACAAGCGACCACTCTTCAAATCCAAATTTGCACCTTTATCCAGCAATAATTTTACAATTTCTGTTGGCCCTTTGAGGGACGCCCACATGAGGGCAGTCGTTCCATTATTTGCCTGTAAATCAATCTTTGCGCCTTTACCCAGCAATAATTTTACAATTTCTGTTCGACCTTTGGCACAAGCGCCCATCAGGGCAGTTGAACCATCAACTGCCTGCAAATCAATTCTTGCTCCTTTTTCCAACAATAGCTTAACGACTTCAGTGTAACCATATTGCGACGCTATCATTAGGGCTGTTGCGCCTTCATTAGTTATAGTTAGTAAATGAGTCCATTCAAAAGTAGTTCCAAACCCAAAATTAGTTCCCTTATACTGCAGATCAACTTTTGCGCCTTTTTCCAGCAACAATTTTACAATTTCCGCATGCCCATTTTCGGAAGCATATATCAGAGCGTTTACACCATTATTATCCTGTAAATCAGGATTAACTCCTTTATCCAACAAATGTTTTACAACATCAGTTTGCCCATTTTTGCAAGCTGAAATAAATTCGGCTCCTACTCTTTGTTGCTTGGTTATATGTTTAGTAGTTCCCGGCCCGGAGGCATAGAATAACAATGAGAAGCCACATAGGGATAATAACGATAAAAGGTGTTTAATTTTTTTCATGAATTTTGTTTTTATGTTGACCTGAATATATTTTTTCAATATTCAATACGCATTTCGAACTTTACAATTTCTCTTTTCTTACTTGCTGCATGCCAGTTCCCATCATAATCTATCCAAGTAGGGTATAATTTCTTACCTATTTGTTTCATGCGCACCTTCATGTGGACGTCGAAATCGTAAATACGCGTGTTTAGGGAAAGTGAATAATTCCTGGCAACAATTGCATAATCACTTGTCCTGAACCATGTTGTCAGTTCTTTATAAACCGCCTTATTTTGATACCCCTGTTTTGGCGTTATCCTTAGCACATAGCACCTTTCGCCATTACAGGTATCCCTGGATATCTTCAGATCGTAATGTTTATCCCTATCCTTTTCAAATATTTCCGCTTTCTTACCCATTAAGGGAATCCCATTAATTTTTGAACCTGGGTTGAATATCAGTTGCTTTAATTCGTACTCGCTCCTTTCCATTAAGCCTTTTCCATAGGTTTCTTCCCGGCCATTTACAATGTCGTCCTCATTACATACAGGCTCCTTGGCAAAAAAAAGGTAATCATAAAGGGCGGCAGTATAGTAATTATAATCGCCGTTTTTCTTATAAAAATTTCCTGTAACTTTTTCATTTGATGTTTGTGTTGTCCTGCAACCATCATTTATGGCCTGCCTGGTCTTACAATTCATGGAAGCAATAACTTTTCCATTTTTATTATAAACTTTAATATCATTAACCGCGTTATTGGGCACTAAATCCATGCTCTTAAATGCTTTATAAAAAGTAGTGTCGCTCTGTATCCTGCGGATAAAACTTTTAATATCAAAATCACTTTTTATGGTAGCAGAATCTAAGCCGATAGGGTATCTGAAAATACTTAATGAATCGTCCTTCTGGGCAATGCTTATTAGTGGTATAAATAGAAAACAAAAAATAAAAAAATCGTGGTAGAAAATAATTAAACAAAGCTTATTTCTACATCTAATCTTTACCATATTTTAATATACATTATAATAAATTTATTATTTATGGAGAATAATTAGTGATAAGAGCATATACACCTGATATTTGCCAGGCAGCATTTGTGATACTACTTGAAATTTGGAATAAACAAAGCACATATAGCCCTATCACTCAAATTCAAATCAACTTTTTTATAAAATATATAATTATCTTTGCTGTCTTTTAAATATGCTACCCCAAGCTGCAAATTATTATCAAGTATCATTTTTTGATATTTTTTATTAGCTTTTCTATTATAAATATTATTAGGCTGATTATTATCAAAATTTCTCCATAAATAAATTGCTGGTTCTTCAGGCACATTAACAGTAGTTGAATACGTGCTATACCCCTTTCCATTATAATAAGAATTATTGGAAGTTGTTTTAATACTTTTGCCATATACTACACCATTCCCATATGCATAAATTGCAACACATTCTACTTTCCCGCCATGATCCAGAAATTGCTTTGGATCGTCCAAATTGTGGGCTTCAGCTAAATGTTTTGTAGTTCCCGGCCCAGAAGCATAAAATAATAATGAGAAGCCACACAGGGCTAAAAACGATAAAAGGTGTTTGATTTTTTTCATAAATTTTGTTTTTGTGTTAGTTTGTCATTGTTGATTAGAAATAAAAAGAATGTTGCAGAAAATGCCAGCAAATAAA
>Ga0206854_1178_pt1 | contig 15279 bp, 10 predicted proteins | sample Alteio_BWOrgCont_50_FD_152870 | JGI IMG/M metagenome (GOLD analysis project Ga0206854, IMG submission 152870) | Enriched cells from forest soil in Barre Woods Harvard Forest LTER site, Petersham, Massachusetts, United States -... | ecosystem: Environmental > Terrestrial > Soil > Temperate forest >...
CATTATTAAGTTTTCCTTTTGAGTCAATATAGGATTTGGAATAATCTTTATGAAGTACACTTTTCTCCCACCCTAATTTTACAAGCTCTTCATTAATCTGTCCGGATGGCAAAGAAACTAAGTATTGATAAAAATCATCTAATGAAAATTTCAGCATTTCCCTCGCTTTATCTTCTGTTTCGCCATATCCAGAAATTTCAAGGGAAGGAATATATATAACATATTGCTTTGTATCATTGTCAATAAATTTAAAGGCACCAATATTGCCTTGTATGCCACCTTTTACATTATGCTTGGGCAACTTTATATGCAGTTGCTCTATCTTGATTGTTTTCTTAATAATATTCATGTGCGAAATGGTTGCCATTCTGCTTAAATTTAATTGTGCTTAGCAAAGTTATAAATAAAAATGGAATACCCATTTTGCCTTATTGCAAAATCACAGCGCCTACAGTGAGGTTAGTGGTCTCGTCTATGAGTATGGCCCCGCCGTTTGTATGCGAGGTTTTGTAGGGGTCATAAATTAAAGGAATGGCTGTTTTTATCGTAACATGCACAATATCGTTTAATGCAGCCTGTGCGGGCAGGGGTTCTTGGGTGATGGTATTGACGTCGAGGCGGTAATTGATTTGCTTTATGACTGCGGGGACTGTGCAGCTATTCAATTGTAGTAAGTACCTGTTACCGGGCAAAAGCGGTTTTGTGTCCATCCAGCATATCAGGGCTTCCATATCCTGCGAAACAATGGGTAAATGCCCCTCTTTTTTCACGATCACATCGCCCCTGCTTATGTTTATATCATCATCCAATTGTATGGTAATGCTTTGTTGGCCAAACGCTTCGGGAATCTGTCCATTGCCTGATTCTATTGATTTGATGGTTGAAGGTAACCCAGAAGGGAGCACCAGCACTTTATCCCCTGCTTTGAAACCATTGCCCGCTACCCTGCCTGTATAGCCCCGGTAATCGCGAAAGGCCACGGACTGCGGGCGGATAACATACTGCACGTACAACCGCGAATCGGCATCCATAACTTGATTTTCAATCTCCACGTTTTCCAGGAATGGCAGCAGGGCAGGCCCATTGAACCACTCCATCCTCTCGCTATTCTCAATGATATTATCCCCTTTTAATGCGGATATGGGTATGTACGTTACATCTGCAAAACCCAATGACCGGACTGCCTGCCCGTAACCTGCAACTATGGTATTAAAAACCTCCTCCTCATAACCCACAAGGTCCATCTTGTTAATGGCTACCACAACATGGTGTATGTCTAAAAGGGAAGCAATGATAGAGTGGCGGCGGGTTTGCTCAATGACCCCATGCTCCGCATCTATCAGGATAATGATGAGGTCCGCGTTCGACGCGCCGGTAACCATATTACGGGTATATTCTAAATGGCCGGGGGAATCTACAATGATGAAAAAGAAATCCCGGCGTTTCATTTAATAATTAACCGCCATCAATTTTGTTAAAATATGAATATCCATTTGCCAACTGTTTTACATTGTTCGGCTTTTTATGGTAGTCTGCTAAAGCAATCACCAAATTATTCTCGACTTCGTCAAGGCTATTGAATATTTTGTTGTGGAAATATTTCCGTCTTATTTCTCTCCAAAGAAGTTCTACGGGATTTAACTCCGGGGAATAAGGCGGCAAATGCATCAGGACGAGATTTTCAGGTAAATGGATGTTTCTGCTGATATGCCACCCTGCCTTGTCTAAAATCAGTACCATTCTATATTTACTGTATTGGGCTGAAAGCTGTTGTAAAAAGCAGTTCATTGCTTCAGTATTACACAAGGGTGCAATCATTGAAAAACAATCGCCGGTTTGGGGCGCCAACGCACTATAGGCATAAATGTATTCTCTGACCATTTGCCTGGCAACAGAGGGAACCATATCTTTCTTTACCCAGCAATACATTTCCCGGCTTATTCTGCCAAATCGGCCTTCATCTTCAAAAAAGACAACTACAGGGTTGTTATCCCCGGTCTTCTTTAAGTGCCATGGGATGGAAGCCAGGCGGTCGGGGAGTTTTTTTTAAACGCCTCTTGGTCGGAGACACTTCTTTTCGGGTGGTGTGGACGCGGCATCTTCTTCTTCCAACCATTACGATTTAGTAAATCCCATAAATAATCATCAGATACAGCTTTCCCAACCTTTGCTTCAACAATAGACCTTATGTCATTAGCAGTTTTGACCAAACCCTTCGCCGCTTTTTGCTCAATTGTATCCAATAATTCTGATTCACCCGCAGCACTTAATAATGACCGCCTTCTGCCGCCACGAAGATTATATTTAACCCCCTTAGCACCTTCCTTATTGTATTGCTCTACAATTTTGTATATGCTCGACTTGGATAAATTGACCAAGGGAGAAATAACCGTGGCGGAATGAACGCCAGCGACCTGAACCATATACAAAATCTGCCATCTGCTAAATTCAGGTTTGCCAGACGATACACTCAACCGTTCCTGTAATTGTGCATCCGTAAGATGACTTACTAACTCTAAGGTTCGCATAAAAAGCAATTTGAACCCAAAGGTAGTAAAAATTTATTTTAACATTTTTGATGGCGGTTAATTATAAAAACAAGTTGCAGGACAATTGGTTGCACATTGGAGTCACTTTATTCGTGGGCCGATAATAATTGCTAAGAATATTTTAGCTATAAATGGCGTGGGTAAAATCCCTTCTAAATGTTTATACGTAATTATGCAAACTTGCGTTAATTGTACTATTAACGCAGTTTTATGACTGTGCAGGCAAGGTAATAATGCAGGAAGCGTAATTTTAATGCCAAATTCAAAAAGAGGGAATGAAGAAATTATTTATACTTATACTGATTACGTTGGTATGCACCGCCAGCTTTGCCCAAAGAAATATAACCCCTTATGCGCAACCCCTCAACACTATCAATCCATATGACCATCTTTTCTCTGTTTCAGGTTCCACTGCAAGGACTACCGAAATAGGCGACACGGTTATTTTACGTAATATTCCTGATTCAAGTATATTAGTGTTATACAATGCAGGTTCCAGGGACAGCGGCTATGTTACCGGCACTGATTATTTGGGCGACCAGGGGTTTGCGGAGCATTACTATATAAATGGCGATGACAGTTCACTGATGATTATAGGTGTCTTTGCCCAGTTCGGTGGCACAGTCAGCAATACTTCTACCCAAACTATTAGTTTAAATATATGGGATCAGGGCGTTCCTGAAGTTATTACAGACACGCTTTCTTACAATGGTTTCCCTGGAGATGTGTTAGATACACTGGTTGTCCCTGTAACGCAGTTAGGGATAGGGGGTATTTTTGATACGATGAAGTTGTTCTTATTTGCCCAGCCCACTCCCATATTTGGGTCATTTTTCGCGGGTTATACCATTAACTATAATTTTTCCACGGTTACCGATACCATAGGGTTAGCCAGTACAATTGACAGTTCTTCTTCCATATATGATTATTCCGTAGCCATCAATATAGATACTTTTATAAATATAGACACCCTTTCATTAAGTACGGATACCCTCGTTGACTCCAGCATAAACATCATCAGGAATGTACGCAACGCAACAATGAGGTCTGATTATAACTGGTACGACAACCTCACGCAGAATGATTCGTTGCGCAATCACCTTGCCATTTACCCCTTGGTAGTGATCCAAGACCCTTCGGGCCTGAAAAGCATTACCAGCAATAACTTAACCTTCTTTGGCAATTATCCGAACCCGGCGGTAAGCTACACGAACATTAAATTCTCTTTGTTAAGGACAGATAATGTAACCCTGCAAATGATGGATGCAAAGGGCCGGGAAATAAATACAGTTACACAGACAAATCTTGCACCCGGTATGCATATAATACCGGTAAATACTTCCGCTATGCCTGCGGGTGATTATATATACCTTATCCGCACTGCATCCGGGGATGGCATGGCTGGCAGAATGACCGTGTGCCCGCAATAAGCTCCGCCCCCGGTATGGTAAAACCCTTGATAGCAAGAGCTTTCAAGGGTTTTTTCATTTTGTTGTCAAAAACAGCGCCATTATATAAAATCAATTTAGTCCATTAATAATATTTTAAAAAACAATGAATTAGGATGGCATGATTTTACTGTAATCAATACTATATCCGCCATAGACATAAGACCCATTGGGCTACAGAAGTATTCCCCATGTTATGCCCTGATTTTTTCAAAACAACTTTTTCTTTTAAGTAAATTTTTGAAAACAAATGTTTGAAAAAACCTGCTGATAGGTTTCGGCGTCCCGTTGCTTAGTCCAATTACCAGGTATCCGAAGGGGTAAATGTGTGAATTGTGTAACAATATCTAATAACCTTGTAACATTAGTTTGTTTTATAACGTTAATTTTGCTTATATAATACTTAAAATATCCATACAGATATGATTAAAATAAAAAAATCAGATGAGGATGAGTTAATCGTTGCCCAGAAAGAGCTTGTTTTTCAAAAAGAAGAGATAGAAAAATTGGCTAGAGAGTTAATTAATGCCCGTAAAGAACTTGCTTTTCAAAAAGAAGAGAAAGGAAAACGCGCGGCAGAATTAATTATAGCTAACAAAGAGCTTGCTTACCAGGACGAGGAGAAAGGCAAACGGGCGGCAGAGTTAGGCATCGCTAACAAAGAACTTGTTTTCCAGGACGAAGAGAAAGGGAAAAGGGCCGAAGAGTTAATCATTGCTAACCTCGAACTTACCTACCAGGATGAAGAGAAAGGAAAACGGGCGGCAGAGTTAGGCATTGCTAACCTGGAACTTGCCTACCAGGACGAAGAGAAAGGAAAACGGGCGGCAGAGTTAGGCATTGCTAACCTGGAACTTGCCTACCAAGACGAAGAAAAAGAAAAGCGGGCGGCGGAACTAATCATTGCAAACAAAGAGCTGGTATTTCAAAATGATGAAAAAGAAAAAAGGGCGGCCGAATTAATCATTGCAAACGACGAACTGGTCTTTCAGAATGACGAGAAAGAAAAACGTGCGGCGGAATTGATCATTGCCAACGAGGAACTGGTTTTTCAGAATGACGAGAAAGAAAAGCGAGCGGCTGAATTGGTCATTGCAAACAAAGAGCTTGTCTTTCAGAATGATGAGAAAGAAAAGCGTGCGGCTGAATTGGTCATTGCCAACAAAGAGCTTGTTTTTCAAAATGATGAGAAAGAAAAGCGTGCAGCTGAATTGGTCATTGCCAACAAAGAGCTTGTCTTTCAGAATGATGAGAAAGAAAAACGTGCGGCGGAACTGGTCATTGCTAACAAAGAGCTTGTTTTTCAGAACGACGAGAAAGAAAAACGTGCGGCGGAATTGATTATTGCCAATAAGGAGCTTGTCTTTCAGAATGACGAAAAAGAAAAACGTGCCGCTGAATTGGTCATTGCTATTGATAAAAAAGTCCAATTGCAAGTGGATCTTGAAAATAAAGACGTTGAAATAAGACGGCGGATAGACATTTTACAAAATATGGCAGATAAAATTGCTGCCGGAAATTATGTGATCAGGGTACATGAGGAGGAAAAAGACGGATTAGGCAGCCTTGCCGGGTCATTAAATAAAATGACTGAATCCCTCCAATATTCATTTGGTGTACTGTCTGATAAGGAATGGCTGCAATCAGGTATTTCGGGGCTTAATGATAAAATGAGCGGGGAAAAGGACTTGAACAAAATAGTGGAAAATGTGATCCGGTTTGTTTCTGAATATACCAACAGCCAAGTGGGCGCGTTTTATCTATTGCAAGATGATGCCCTAATCCTGGAAAGCGGATATGCTTTTGAAAAAACGGATAAAAGAAATACCATTAAAATAGGTGAGGGCCTTGTAGGGCAATGTGCCGCAAGCGGCAAAGAAATGTTGATCCGCAATATCCCGGAAGGGGATATTACCATAAGCTATGCCACAGGCGAAATAAAGCCACGGAATATAATAGTGATCCCCGTATTATATGAAAATAAAGTGATTGCGGTTATCGAAGCAGGAACGGTATATGATTATGATAAAAATGTGCAGGCTTTTTTGAATACAATTTCCGGCCAGGTAGGTATCAGGATAAATAGTGCGCAGATCCGTGGCAAGTTGCAGGAATTGCTCAAAGAGACCCAAAACAAAAGCGAGGAACTACAGGCTACACAACACGTGCTGGAAGAGCTAAACGCGCAACTTGAAATGAAGACCGAAAGCCTTCAGGCGTCAGAAGAGGAACTGAGGGTACAACAGGAAGAATTGCAGCAGGCAAATGCGGAACTCGAAGAACGGACAAGGTTGCTGGAAGATAAAAACCACCTGATTGCCGAAAGAAACTTGGATATCCAAAAGAAGTCAGAAGAACTGATGCTCAGCACGAAGTATAAATCAGAGTTTCTGGCCAATATGTCGCATGAATTGCGGACGCCGCTTAATTCCATTTTATTGTTGTCCCGGCTGCTCTCGGAGAATAATGAAACCAACCTCAATAGCGAGCAGGTAGAATCTGCTATGGTAATTCAAAGCTCCGGCAATGGGTTGTTAAGCCTGATAGATGAAATTTTGGACCTGTCGAAGATAGAATCGGGCAAGATGGATATAGAATATAGCCTTACGGAGGTCAGCGATATAACTGACGACATACGTTCTTTGTTCGCGCCGGTAGCGAGGGAGAAAAACATTGAGTTAAAGATTACTGTTAACTCCTCTGTCCCGTCAGTTATTGAAACAGACAAAATGAGGCTTGAACAGGTGCTCAAAAACCTGCTTTCAAATGCGCTCAAGTTTACCGCCAAAGGATATGTGAGCTTGGATATTTCCACTATTGAGGGGAAAGAACCATTAATAAGATTCTCGGTAAAGGACACGGGCATAGGCATCCCAAAAGACAAGCATGGGCTGGTATTTGAGGCATTCCAACAGGCGGACGGTTCTACAAAAAGGAAATATGGGGGTACAGGGCTCGGGCTTTCCATCAGCCGCGAATTAGTAAAGCTGCTAGGGGGCGATATAGAACTGCATAGCGAGCCGGGGGTGGGCAGCGAATTTATTGTTACCATTCCCGCTATAAAAAATACAGCATTTACAGCATATGCAGAAAATATCGAAGAAGCAGAACAAAAAACGATTGAAATAGACGTTGAACAAACCCCGGCTGAAACACGCAAAAAGTTTATCTCGCCGCTGATTCCTTTAGAAATCGGTGATGACCGCGCTAACATCATTGCCGGTGACAAGGTGGTGCTTATTGTGGAAGATGATACAAATTTCGCAGGGTCATTGCTCACTTTCACCCGGCGCAATGGCTATAAAGGAATAGTAGTGGTCAGGGGCGACCAGGCGCTGCCCTTTGCAAAGCAGTTCATGCCCGTTGCCATTTTACTGGATATACAGTTGCCGGTAAGGGATGGCTGGCAGGTGATGGAAGATATAAAAGGCGATCCAAAAATACGGCATATCCCCGTGCATATCATGTCATCGATGAATGCAAGAAAAGAGAGCCTTCAGATCGGCGCGGTTGACTTTATTAACAAGCCCGTTGCCCTGGAGCAAATGAAGGAAATGTTCCGTAAACTGGAAGATTCGCTGCACCGGCATCCCAAGAAGGTGCTCATTGTTGAAGAAAACAAGCAACATGCCGAGGCGCTGGGATATTTTTTAGGTTCGTTTAATGTAAATACTACCATTCAAAATGATATTAAAGGGTGTATCAATTCCCTGCAAAAGAAAGAAGTGGATTGCGTGGTGCTGGATATGGGGATGCCCGGTAAACATGCTTACGACACCCTCGAAACAATCAAAAAAACAGAGGGCCTGGAAAACCTCCCCATCATCGTATTTACCGGTAAGCAGTTATCCCGTTCCGAAGAGAGCAGGATCAAGCAATATGCGGATTCTATTATTGTAAAAACGGTACATTCATACCAGCGCATCATTGATGAAGTAGGTTTGTTCCTACATCTTATAGAAGAAAACCGTAAGCCCGTGCCTCCCGCGCAACGGCTTATAAAACTCGGTGCGCTTGACGAGGTGTTAAAAAACAAGAAGGTGTTGGTGGCAGACGATGATGTGCGGAATATTTTTTCACTAACCAAGGCACTGGAGCAGCAGGATATGAAAGTGCTGTCCGCCACAGATGGCAAAGAAGCCCTGCAAATACTCAATGCAAACCCGGATATAAGCGTAGTGCTCATGGATATGATGATGCCGGAAATGGACGGTTATGAATCCATAAAAAAGATCAGGGAACAGGATAGATATAAGCGCCTGCCGATTCTTGCCGTTACCGCCAAGGCGATGATGGGCGACAGAGAAAAGTGCATTGCCGCCGGCGCGTCAGATTATATATCCAAACCGGTGGATATTGACCAGCTTTTATCCCTGTTGAGGGTATGGCTGTATAACAATAACGGAGTAAAATAAGTTCACTAAATACTTTTTGACTTTTGAATTTTGACTTTTGAATTTGAAGCATGATACTGATTGTTGACGATAAACCAGAAAATATTTTCGCTTTAAAAAAGCTCCTCGAATTAAATAATTTCGATGTGGACACAGCTTTGTCGGGCGAAGAAGCATTAAAGAAAGTATTGAAGCACAGCTATTCGCTCATCATACTTGACGTGCAGATGCCCGGCATGGATGGCTTTGAAGTAGCGGAGGCGCTTTCCGGGTTCAGCAGGGCGAAAGATATTCCGGTCATATTTTTATCGGCGGCAAATACAGATAAAAAATTCATTACCAAAGGGTATAGTTCAGGAGGTATAGATTACGTTGCAAAACCTATTGACCCGGATGTCCTGATGCTTAAAGTGAAAACATTCCACCGCCTCTTTGAGCAGGCACGCGAGCTTAATGAAATACACATGGCGCTCCGTGAGGAAATAGAAGTAAGAAAGAGTACACAGTATGAGCAGTACCGGAAAACTCAGGAGCTAAAGTCCATCCTTGAGACCATACCCCAAATCGCCTTTACATTAAATGCAAAAGGTGGTATTGAGTTTGTAAACGAACAATGGTATGTCTATTCCGAGTATAAAAATGTATTTCCAAAAGTTTATGATAAAGACGTTCATGTTCCCGGTTTTTGGCAAAATACTTTTGCGGCACAGCAGCAGCTACCCTTAGAGGTGTGTATCCGCAAGCTATATAATAATGAGTCCAGGTACCACATGCTGAGCATGATACCTGTAAAAGAAGGGCATGAGATTATAAAATGGGTGGGTACATTAACAGACATTCATGAGCAGAGACTGGTAACGGACTTATTGGAAAAACAAGTGGAAAAAAGGACGGAACAATTGATAATAGCCAACGAAATATTGATCTTTCAAAACGAGGAAAAAGAAAAACGGGCATCAGAGTTAGCGATTGCGAATAAAGAACTGGTTTTTCAAAATGAGGAAAAAGAAAAACGGGCGGATGAATTAATCGTTGCTAACCTGCAGCTTGCCCATCAAAGCAAGGAGAAAGAAAAACGGGCCGATGAATTGATCGTTGCTAACCTGCAGCTTGCCCACCAAAGCAAGGAAAAAGAAAAACGGGCAGATGAATTGATCATTGCTAACCTGGAGCTTGCCCACCAAAGCAAGGAGAAAGAAAAACGGGCGGCAGAGTTACTCACTGCAAACCGGCTTTATGAATTTATCAGCCAGATCAACCACACTATCGTACACGCTAAAAACGAACAGCTTGTTTTTGATGAAGCGTGCCGGATCGCCACATTCACCGGGAAATTTGATATGGCAATCATATCTATCCCAGATAAAAGGAGCAAAAAATTAAATCTCGTTGCGCATAGCAATGCCACTGCCAGCGACTTGGAATATTTTCACAATTTAATTTATGCTGACAAAGGCCCTACCGCAAATGTTTTACGAAGCGGCAAATTACATGTCATTAATGGTTATGAAAATGAATTTGCCATTGGCGGTTCAAAAAAATATGCCTTATTGAAAGGGTTCAAATCCTGTATCCTTCTACCCATAAAAAAAGCAGGCAAAACAATTGGCGTATATAATTTATTTTCTAATAACCTTAATTTATTTGACCAGCGGGAAATTACCTTATTGGTAGAAACGGCCAGCGATATTTCATTCGCTATAGAAGTATTTGAAAAAGAAAAACAGAGAAAGCTTTCCGAGGATAAAGTAATCCACAGCGAATTACGCTTAAAGCAGGCACAGGCTATCGCCCATATTGGCAGTTGGGAACAGGATATTTCAACGGGTATTGAATTGTGGTCACCGGAGGTTTGCCGGATATATGGCATCCCGGAAGACGAAAACAACCAGACATTTGAATCATGGGTATCATTCATTCATCCCAAAGACCTGGATTATGTGATGGGTAAGGTGAAAGATGCCCAAAAAAAATTAACAAACACTGCTTTTCATCACCGCATTAAAAGAAAAGACGGAACGGTAAGGCATCTTTATTCCCAAAGCAATTTTGAATTTAATGAAAATGGAATGCCTACATGGAAATATGGAGTGGTGCATGATATAACTGAAGCAAAAGGAGCTGAAGACTCATTAGCACAATCCGAGGCTAACCTCCGCCAGATCGTTGACTTAATTCCCCAATTTATTTTTACAAGAGATGCAGAAGGGAAATATTTATTTGTGAACAAAAGTTTTGCGGCCCTTAATGGCCTCACGCCAAATGAATTGATTAAAAAATCAATCAATGAAACCATCCCTGTAAAAAGCGAGGCCGGGTATTTCCTGAAACTCGACCGGGAAGTCATCTCATCAGGTAAAACGAAAACAATACCGGAGCATATTTTTACGGATTATAAAGGGATACAGCATTTGTTCCAGAGCGTCAAAGTCCCATATACAGTAGCTGGTACCAATGAAAAAGCAGTTTTATGCATTAACAGTGACATTACAGACCTAAAACAGGCTGAAATTGACCGGGCAAAAATGATAGCCGATATAGTGCAGCGAAATAAAGACCTGGAGCAATTTTCTTACATAGTTTCCCACAACCTGAGGGCGCCTGTGGCAAACATAATTGGCCTTACAGAGATACTACAAATCCCGGGCCTGCCTATCCATGATGAAAATAAATGGATAGATAACCTAGATATTTCTGCGAAAAAATTGGATGGCGTGATTATTGACCTAAATTACATATTACAGGTAAAACATCAAGAAAGTAAGAAAAAAGAACAGGTCAGGTTTTCAAGTATTTTAGAAGATATAGAGGTAAGTATCAGCAATTTGATCCGGGATGAGCAAGTAACTATTATTAGCCATTTCTCCCAAGTCAATGAAATGTACTCTATAAAAAGTTATCTCTATAGTATCTTTTTCAACCTCGTTACAAACAGTATTAAGTACAGGAAACACGAAATAGGCCCGGTCATAGAAGTAACCAGTGCTATGATCGATGGTAAAATCCAGATTGTCTTTAAAGACAACGGCATGGGTATAGACCTGGATAAAAAAGGCGGCCAGGTATTTGGCTTGTACAAACGTTTCCACAGCCATGTTGATGGTAAAGGGATGGGTTTATACATGGTAAAAACACAAGTAGAATCATTGGGTGGAAAAATATCTATAGCAAGCGAAGTAAATAAAGGAACCGAATTCCGGCTTGAATTTGAAGCAGCATAATTTTATACATAGATAATTTATAGACAGAGGAAAGAAACAATATCCAAATTGCCCTGTAAGGGCGAAATATAATACAGTACACTTTTGACTTTTGACTTTGAAACATGATCTTGATCGTTGATGATAAACCCGAAAATGTTTTCGCTTTAAAAAAGCTCCTTGAATTGCATAATTTCGGGGTGGATACGGCTTTATCCGGCGAAGAAGCATTAAAGAAAGTATTAAAAAACAGCTACGCCCTCATCATCCTCGACGTGCAGATGCCCGGTATGGATGGCTTTGAAGTAGCCGAGGCGCTTTCCGGGAACAGTAAAGGAAAAGATATTCCCATAATATTTTTATCAGCGATAAATACAGATAAGAAATTTATAACAAAAGGGTATGGCGCGGGCGGCATTGATTACGTGGCAAAACCAGTTGACCCCGACATCCTGTTGCTTAAAGTAAAAACATTTTATCGGCTCTATGAACAGGCCCGAGAGCTTAATGAGACGCACACACTGCTAATGCGGGAAATAGAGACAAGAAAGAATGCCCAGTATGAACAGCACCGCAAAAACAATGAGCTGCAATCTATTCTTGAATCAATACCGCAAATTGCATTTACTGCCAACGCGGCCGGTATTATTGAGTATGTAAACAAACAATGGTATATCTATTCAGACCATAAAAATACATTCCCGGAGGTTTATGATAAAGATACCCCCGTTTCCGGGTTTTGGCAAAATGCCATTGTTTTACACATGCCGCTGTCTGTAGAAGTATGTATGAGGAAGTTATATGGCAATGAACACAGGTTTCATTTGCTCAATTTGATACCAGTAAAAGAAGGCAGGGAAATTGTAAAATGGGTGGGTACTTTTACCGATATACACGAGCGGAAATTGGCTATCGACCAATTGGAAAAAAGGGTGGGGGAACGTACCTGCGAGCTAAGTAAGATCAATGAGGAACTGGAAACAAGCAATGCAGACCTGCAGCAATTTGCCTCGGTAGTGGCACATGACCTTAAGGAACCAATGAGGAAAATACAGGTATTCAGTTCCATTGTAGTTGGTGGGCGTTTTAAAGAAAACCTGGACCCAGAGGTTTCACGCTACCTCCATAAAATAAATGCCTCGTCCGACCGGATGACGAAGCTCATTGATGACCTTATGGATTTTTCAAGGTTATCTGTTGATGGCGTCTATCAATGTACAGATTTCAATGAGCTTGTCAGCACCATTATAACTGATCTCGAAATACTCGTGCTCGAAAAGGGCGCAACCTTAAATACAGGCCACCTTCCCGCGTTGGAAGTAGTCCCGGGGCACGTCAGGCATGTGTTTCAAAATATCATCTGCAATGCCCTCAAATTTATTACTAAAGGTAAGCCTCCGGTAATTAATATAAACGCGGAGGTCATTGGCGCAAAAGATATTAACGGCATAGCCGATGAAGATGGAAATTATTGCAGGCTCACGATCGCGGATAACGGAATAGGGTTTGATGAAAAATACCTTGATAAGATATTTACAATTTTCCAGCGTTTACACTCCAGGGAAGAATACGAAGGGACAGGTATCGGCCTTGCCATTGCCAAAAAGATAATCGACAAGCACAATGGCCTGATCACAGCCAGAAGTAAAGAAGGCGAAGGGGCTACTTTTATAATAGTATTACCAATACACCAGACTAATGTACCGTAAAACAAACATACGATTATGAATACTGCAACCAAGAAAGTCCTGATAATAGACGATGACGGGAAAAATATTTTTGCCTTGTCCGCAGTTTTGCGTTCTATGCGTTATTCCTGTATATCGGCCCTCAGTGCTTCTGAAGGGCTTGAATTACTCCGGAATACTCAGGATATTGGGATTGTACTCATGGATATGATGATGCCAGAAATGGACGGCTACACCGCGATCCCAAAAATAAAACTCGACAAGTATTCGGCGGGTATCCCGGTCATAGCCATTACCGCGCAGGCAATGCCCGGTGACAAAGAAAGATGCCTTGCAGCCGGCGCTGATGATTATGTGTCGAAACCGGTGGACGTGGATAAACTACTTGAGATATTGAAGGCTTATTTAAAATAAATATTTTGGAAGGGAACATTAACGATGAAGAGGTGGAAATATTGGTTAACGACCTGCTTGAAATTTACGGTTACGATTTTACAGATTATTCCCGTGCATCATTACGAAGAAGGATCAACAGGTTGTATATTTTAGATAAGTTTCCAAGTTTTGCAGAGTTCAGGTACAAAGTGAAAGCCGACGAGGATTATTTGGATAGGGTGATTGAGGAGCTTACCGTCAATGTAACGGAAATGTTCCGCGACCCTTCTTTCTATAAAACACTGCGGGAAGAAGTGTTGCCTGTTTTAGCCACACATCCGTTTATCAGGATATGGCATGCAGGGGTTTCCACGGGACAGGAAATATATTCAATGGCAATGCTGCTCCACGAGGCAAACCTGCTCCATAAGTCCCTGCTTTATGGCACGGATATTAACCCTAGTGTTTTGGGAAAAGCCAAGAAAGGGATTTTCCCGTTAGACCAAATGAAACAGTATTCTGAAAATTACATTTTATCGGGTGGTTCATCTGATTTTTCCACCTATTACACCGCAAGGTACAACCAGGCAATATTCAGCGGGTTCTTTGGTGAAAAGATGATTTTTTCAACCCACAACCTGGTATCAGACCGGTCTTTCAATGAATTTCAGCTAATATTGTGCAGGAATGTACTCATCTATTTTGACAAGGGCTTGCAAGACAGGATATTAAATTTATTTGATAATAGCCTCGAATTATTTGGCTTTTTAGCACTCGGGTCGAAAGAAACAATGAAATCTTCCCATGTGGATAAAAAGTTCAAGCTTGTAATGGCAAATCAAAAGATTTGGAGGAAGACAGTATGATGGACATAAAACATAAACTCATCGTGATAGGAGGCTCGGCAGGCAGTCTTGAAGTTATTCTGCAAATATTACCGGCATTAAATCCCAACCTAAATGTCCCGGTGATAATTGTAATCCATAGGAGGAACTCATATAAATCATTGCTTGCCACGTTATTAAGCACCAAAACCGGTTTGAAAGTGAAGGAAGCGGAAGAGAAAGAAAATATCCTTCCCGGCAATATTTACCTTGCCCCTGCCGATTATCATCTTTTGATAGAAAAAAATTTTACTTTTTCGCTCGACCTTTCTGAAAAAGTCAATTATAGCAGGCCCAGTATTGACGTTACTTTTGAGTGTGCGGCAGAAGCATACGGGAGTAATATCCTATGCATCCTTTTGTCCGGCGCAAATTCCGATGGCGTTGAAGGATTAAAAACCGTAAAGGAAAATGGCGGTATCGCAGCCATACAAGACCCCGCCACCGCAGAGGTATCCTTTATGCCGCTCCAGGCCCTCCAGCATGTGGCCATAGACCATATTTTTAAGGTAGCAGAGATAGCCCACTTTATTAATAATTTTTAATGCTGTGCCTATTTTGGGATTTGTGCGTCCTTTGTGTGAAACATTATTGCGCTAAAGTACATGGAGAGGTATTAATATCAAAAAAAATATGTAAAAATGGAGATTATTTTTACATTTATGTTTTGAAAAATCCTTTTTTGAAAAACCTGCTTATTTTTTTGGTCCTTCTGTTTAGTTCGCCGGCCTTTTCGCAGGA
>Ga0206854_1180_pt1 | contig 15209 bp, 10 predicted proteins | sample Alteio_BWOrgCont_50_FD_152870 | JGI IMG/M metagenome (GOLD analysis project Ga0206854, IMG submission 152870) | Enriched cells from forest soil in Barre Woods Harvard Forest LTER site, Petersham, Massachusetts, United States -... | ecosystem: Environmental > Terrestrial > Soil > Temperate forest >...
TACGTGGACTTACAGGCCGGCATATCGTATGTAGTAGAGCAGGGGCAGACGCCGTTGTTTTTGCTGCTGGACGGCATTACAGACGTGCGCAACGTGGGTGCTATTGCCCGGAGCGCGTTGTGCTGCGGGGCTCAGGGCATCATTCTTCCAACTTCCCACGCGGCATCGTTAACGGATGAAGCGATCAAAACTTCGGCGGGCGCGTTGAGAAAGATACTGCTATGCCGCACCCCGTCTGTGCAGCAGGCGATGGACGTGTTGCGGTTGAATGGCATCCAGATATTAGGTACTCAAATGAAGGGCAGCGTACCGGTTTATGAAAGCGACCTAACAATCCCTTCCGTTATTGTGATGGGGGCGGAGGATACGGGTATCAGTAAGGACGTGCTGAAACGCGCAGACCAGTTGATCCGTGTCCCGATGGTGAATAATTTTGATTCGCTGAATGTATCCGTGGCGGCTGGGATGATACTTTATGAGGCATTAAGGCAGCGGATACTGGTTAACTCAAAAGTCAAAAGTTAAAACCAAAAAGTGTGCAGCGTTATACTCGTTGTTTGTCTTCTTTTTTACATAGCATCTCCCGCCGCGGCGGGCTGGGGTTTATCTTTTCTGAATGACTGATTGGCCGATAATTTGGCCGTTTGTGCTGAATTTTAGAAAATACATTCCGGGACTTATTGAGCAGGGTATGTCTATTGTTTCAGAGGTGGATGGGATATTGCTTTCCATTTGTACCCGTCCCAGTTCATCCATACAGGTTATATCCAGCGATTTTCCGACCAAGCCTTTTGTAACATGCACCTCCAGTTGCCCGGCTACAGGGTTTACTACAGTTACCTTTTCTGCATCTGCCGGTGCCGTAGCCACTGCATTGTCTGTTGTGTTTACCAGCAAATCCAGCGTTATGGGGTAATGTTCTGACATCTGGAATACGTCATTGACGACGGCGGCAGGAGCGGAGGTGTTAGTGCCTGCGTTGGCCGACACACCTACCCTGTTGCCGTCATTGCCTATTACCCGGAAAGAATGGGGTATGTAGCTTATCTTGTTAGCATTGTTTATGATATTGGCAGAAAGAAATATATGGTCGTACCACGATTTCCCGCCATTATTGTCGCCACTACAGGAATTCGGTACAGTGCTTGATTCCCGGGTACTGACGGTGAGGCATGGCGCATAAGTTGCCGGATTATCGTCCCAGTCAGCAGGGTATGAAAACGTAGCATCGGGGTAAAAGGGAGGGTCGTAATAACGGTAATTGAGGTTTGTGGGGGCAACGAGCGTTTGGTAACAGGCTTCGGTGCTGGTGTGCGTATTAAAGTCGCCCATATTTATCATATTGGGCAGGGTGGTGAAGTGTGTTTCTATTTGAGCCATTTCGCCGGCTATCTGTTCTGCCCTTGTTGTGGCGCTGCTGCCACTGGTGCCTGAATTATCGTGATTGAGGGTAACGTATAAAAAAATAGTATCGTGTGTTGTTGCCAGGTCAGGGCTTTTGTAGTAAAGCTTATATGTATCAAAATCGGTCATATTGGAATAAGTGCAGAGGATGCTTGCAAACGCCAGTTTCTGTTGGTCATAAAATAGCGTAGTAATATTATCGGCTTTAGCGAGGTTGGTATAGGGGCAATAAGCATACCGGCCTGGATATGCGGTGTTGAACGAATACTGTAACAAGGAATCCGCAAAGCCTGTGGGGTATCACCAATATATAAGACACTGTATGATAAAACTCGCAACGTGTCCGTTTGGGCGTTAACTACTCCCATATGGACCAGTAGTATAAAAACAAATCCAGCTATAATTCTTTTATTGGTCATTTAAATATGCTTATAAAAATACAATAGGATTACCCTTACTTTTAAAGCGGCAAAGATAATAATTATTGTTATGCCAGTATTAAGAAATTGTTACCAAATGTGATTATTTTAAATTAAACCGCAGATTATCGCAGAGTCGTGCGCGGAGTATCGCAGAGTTTGGGTACGACAAGAATATAAGATAAATCTAAGCCCAAATTTTTATACTCGTGCCCTATGTTTCTTGTTTTTTTATTTTCTACCGCCGAAATGGGACATTGTAACGTGTATTCTGTTGATTATCAGATAATATAAATGAAAAATCACATTTCCCATTTGTGCCCCATCGTACCCCATTCAGACCCCTTTATGCCGCATTATTGCCCTATTTTAATATTGCAATTTAATAAATTATTGTAGGCGCAAAATGGAAAATAGCAAAAAAGGCACAAATTTAAACAAAATATTTAATAGTTCCAAATTATTTGGTTTATTATTTTGTTAAACTTTTATACAAGAATGCGTGGGCAATGGGTTTGGTTTAATGCTCGATTTAAGCCGAAGACTTAGACCAAAATGCATAATGAACTTATACAAGATGTCTATTTAATGCTATCCGCAAATTTGCGGATTAATCTGGCTTGTTTAACATCTAAATCTGCAGTGTACTTTACGTTATTTAAACCCTTTCCGGTAATGTATCTAAAGAATAAACAGGCAATAAGGTAAGAGCCTTGTTTTGAAGGATGGTTATCTTCCTGCCCTTCATAAAGCTGTATTTTTGGATATTTCTTTTTAAACCCTTCAAATGCATAGCCCACTTTTACCAAGCCTGCATTGGTTATTTTTGCCATTTTATCATATTCTTTCTTTATTTCCTGAAATTCTTCGTTGCTGTTTTTAAACAGATAGGAACAGCTTTGGTCTAATAGTGGTTTTTGATAATTATTTACAGTTGTCATGGGCTTAAATGCAAAATGCTTTATTTCACTTATATTTTGACAAAGTTGACCGGGGAATTTATTGCCTGCATAAGCCTGGTACAAGACTGTTTTCCCGTTTATTGATTTTATAATGCTATCTAAATAAACCAATGATGGCTCAAAACTAACAAGCCTGAATTCAGGAATTAACGGACTTCCTCCTTGTTCCTGTAATACTACCATATCCCATTTTTCACCCAAAATTTTCTTTACCGTTGTTGGTATCTCATTTATTTCAGCGCTTCTTTCCATTCCATTATCTTCTAAATATTTGGCATGAGCAGACAGCATTGCGCCGGGAGGAGTTGATTGGTCTATTTTTATATTCATTTTTTGCCCGTCAATCATTTTTTGTACTGTTTGCGGCATGTCGTGGTAATAGGTGAGGCTGTTCCCTATAAATAATACTTTTTTCTCTTTCTTTATTTTAACAACGGCAGAGCAATGGGACGAAATAAGAAATAGCGGGAAAAACAGAATAAAATGCCTCATATTTAATATAAAATCATTTTTTACGGTATGTGTAAGTTGCATATATCATAGGATTTACAACATTCCTTCTTGCATTGCCAGCCATCACAAGGTATTTCCATGGCCTATTTATGTTTCTTCTCACATAGCATAAAGAAAATTGCTTATGGTATCCTTCTGTGCCAGCTAATACTTGCCCATTAAACGCCGGTTGCGCCGGAAATTTTTTTGAAGTAACCAAAGCCGGATTATTCCCATATCCTGAAATCCATTCCATAGAAATAAATACACCGCGACCAACAGGGATATGCCTTGAACCCACATCTGCGCTTATCCATTCATTTCCTTCCTTGGCATGTATTATTACGGTGCTGTCCATCAAGTCATTGCCCGGCATGTAATCACTGTCTATATCATAGACATGCACCCTAAACCGCGAGTCAGGTATTCCCTCATCAGTAATATAGAAGTATATGTTTTCCAATAGCCCATGTCTCGAAGAATCAGTTGCGAGATAAATTGCCCATTCATTTCCTGTATCACCAGTGCATATTCCAAATGGTTTTAGGTTCTTTTTCCCCAACAAACCTTGTTTTATTTTCCCTCTGTCTTGGTCGGCGGATACTACTACATCATTTAGTTTGTTCGCCTTACGTTTTAATACTACCCTAAGCGTATCACCACCAATGCTGACTTCTTTTGTTTCATATCCCATGCAAAAAAGGATAACTGAATGGGTAGAATCAGCATCGTATTCCAAGGAAAATTCACCGCGCTGGTTGCTGTATGTTGCATGATTGGAATTCGCTGCTTTTATTACGCAAAGGTCTATGGGTTTCCCCTCGTCGTTTTTAACGGTACCATACACCCTATCCGTGTTAGAATAACTGAACAGGGATGGAAATAATAAAATACAAAAAACAACTATCTTTTTAGTTATCAAAATCATCTGTTTTGTATTCTGGTGCTATGTTGTAAAATTATTAAGTTTTATAAATAATTGTATGGGTGTTTGGGATTTTTTCAAAAAACAATCTTATCCTTATGTTAACAGGATAATTAATTCATTATTAATATGATAAAAATAAGAATAAAAGTGTATTTTGTATCGAAAATTATTTTTATGAAATTATTTGTGAAAATCACGTTGGCTGGGTTACTGGTCTTTGGTTGCACACATCTGTGGGGCCAAAAACAAGGGCAGCCTATTATTGACTCCTTGCTGCAGGAACTGTCCAAACAAAAAGAAGATACCAATAAGGTAAACTTGCTAAATGACTTGTCATTTGATTATAGATTTACAAATTCTGATGAGGGTTTAAAATGCGGCCAACAAGCTTTGGAACTATCTACAAAACTGAAATGGGGAAAAGGGAAAGCCATCGCAAATGCTAAAATCGGGTTGAATTTTTTTTACAAATCAGAATATGATAAGGCCATTGAATGTTATGACACAAGTTTAAAAATGTTTGAAGATATTGGAAGTAAAAATGGGATTGCAGGCGTAATCGGGAATATCGGCAATGTTTATGCAACAGAAGGCCATTATGCACAGGCTCTGGGATATTATTTTAAAGCATTGAAAATGGCTGAAGATATTGGGAATAAAAATGGGATTGCATTACATACCGGGAATATTGGGAATGTCTATAACTCCCAAAGCGATTTTCCCAAAGCATTGGAGTATTATTTTAAAGCATTAACAATGGAAGAAGAAATAGGAGATAAAAGTTTGATAGCAAGAGTTACAGGTAATATCGGTAACGTGTACCAATCCGTAAATGATTTTCCGAAGGCATTGGAATATTATTTTAAAGCCTTAAAAATGGATGAAGAAATAGGAGATAAGAATGGTATTGCAAGGGTTACAGGGAATATCGGCACTGTTTATTTTAAGCAAAGAGATTACCCAAAGGCATTGGAATATTATTCTACAGCTTTAAAATTGGATGAAGAAATAGGAAATAAACAATATGCCGCAGGCATTATCGGAAATATCGGGGAGATTTATACGAGCCAAGAAAATTATAGTATGGCTATAATATATGAACAGAAGGCTCTAAAAATGGACGAAGAAATTGGAGATAAACATACTGCCGCTTGGCAATCAGTATTTATCGGCCATGCATATCTTTCTTTGGCTACAGAAGTCCCATTAAAAGCAGGCGCAGTTATCCATGGCGGTGAATTCAGCAAAACAGCATTCCTCTGCCAGGCAATAGATTACTTGCGGCAGGGATTAGTAATAAGCAAAGAAATAAATGCACCAGATGTAATGCAGGATTGTTATGAAAATCTTGCAAAATCTTACAAACTAAGCGGGGACTATAAAAAAGCGTTGGAAAGCGCAGATAATTACCGGGCTATAAAAGACTCTGTCTTCTCGCAAGAGAATGACAAGAAGATAATTCAAATGGGTATGAAGAATGAGTATGACCGCCAACACCTTGCGGACAGCTTAAAGACGGATGCCAAAGAAAAGATAACCCACATACAACTACAGCGGCAGCGCAGCTATACGTTTATGGGCATATCGGGGATATTGCTGCTTGCGGGCTTTTCTTTTTTTATAGCCAAGGAACGCAGGAAATCTGAAAAATTATTGCTGAATATTTTACCGGTGGAAGTGGCTGCGGAATTAAAATCAAAGGGTGTAACCAAAGCAAAACACTTTGACCAGGTAACCGTGTTGTTTACGGACTTTGTAAACTTCACCCATGCCAGCGAGCGCATGAGTCCGCAGGCGCTGATAGATGAACTCCACGAGTGTTTCAAAGCTTTCGATGATATAACCGGCAAGTACGACATAGAAAAGATAAAGACAATCGGCGACGCCTACCTTGCGGTGTGCGGCCTCCCCCTCGCTGACCCCAAACACGCGGAAAACATAGTGCGGGCAGCCATAGAAATCAACGCCTTCATGCAGGCAAGGATGGCAAAAATGGGCAATAGTACATTTGCTATCCGCATAGGCGTACACAGCGGCAGCGTGGTGGCGGGGATAGTGGGGGTAAAGAAATTTGCATACGACATCTGGGGTGATACCGTGAACACGGCAGCCCGTATGGAGCAGAACAGCGAAGCGGGACGCATCAATATTTCCCAAACCACATTTGAACTGTTGAAGGATAAGTTTACATGCGAGTACAGGGGGGAGATAACGGCAAAGAACAAGGGGGATATGAAGATGTATTTTGTTAATGGTTAATGGTTAATGGTTAATGGTTAATGGTTAATGGTAATAAATAATGGAGTAAATGTCCCATTGACCCCTTTAGCAAGTATATGATAACCAATAATTTGTAAATATTATAAAAATAAAATATTGTGCCCATGTTTATAGCCTCACCCCGGCCCTCACCAAAGAGGAGAGGGTGAAGTAGCTTGAGTTACGTAACGGGCATAATCAGACTGTCATTTTCAAAGAGTTTGTGTACAGCAAATTGTTTACTTACAAAGACCCAAGGTGATAGCGTTGAGGGGAAGCGGACGCTTCCATATGTTGGGACGAATTGAGATACTTCGACCTGCTGGAAACTTTATTTTTGTAATGGAACTGTAATTTAGAAGAACGGAGCATTGATTGTGCATGGCCAAGGTCAATGCCGTCATCTCGCACTATCGGGATGGGAGGCCTGTGGTTAGCCTCTCCCATCCTCTCCAAGGGAGAGGTGAAGTAGCGTAGGCGTGAGTAAGCCCCTTCGCGAGGGAGGTGTGGCACACCTGAAGTTCCCGGCAATCAGGGATTTTTTGAGGACGTTATGCGATACTTGTATTCGCCAGTCGGTACCGATAGCTATCGGTAGGCATCCTCCACGACGTAGTCTAAAGACTACGCCAAACTGGAGCGTTCATTCCAGTTCTACTCCTTCATCACCGTCTTTGTGATCGGGTATCCGTTGTTGTCCGTGAGTTGCAGCAGGTAGGCGCCGGGTAATAAGTTGGCGGTATTGATTAGCTCCTTATTATTTGCAATGTTGCCATTGTAAACCTGCTGCCCCAGCACATTGAATATCTTGGCCGACGTGCCGGTGCTTGCATTTTCTATATAGAGCTGCTGGGTTGTGGGGTTGGGAAAAACCAACACAGTATTGTTTTTATTTACCGGGGAAACCCCGAGGCTATTGGCATATTGCGTGTATAGCTCCACCCCGCCCTTTGCATTGCCCACTACCATACGCAGGTTGCCATCGCCTGCTACGTCCCCTACGGTAACGGTGCTGCGGAGGTTGCCGTATATGCCGCAGGGCAAGCCCGGGTGGTTGTATTCATTAAAAAGGGAGTCAACATAAGAAAACTGGGAGTCTATCAGGGTGTATGCCGCAGTAGTATCGCCGGTTTGGAATCCGGTATAAAGGTATAGGTTGCCTGAATTGCTGCCTATAAGCAGGTAATCCGTGCCGGAAGAATCTACTTTACCAATGAAGGGCGCGCTGAAATTGCCCACCACGTAACGGGAGTCAACCCCGACGTGGCCCAGCGCGGCATTAACGAGTTTTAGGCTGATGCTGCCAGGGGTGGTGCTTACATTTTGGTAGTAGGCTATGGCGCCATAAAAATTCCCAATCACTAAGTCTTTTTTACCGTCTTTATCTACGTCATAAATAAAGGGCGCGGCATAACTCCCGACATTGATGGTATCGCCATTTACATCGGTCAGCGCAACCTCCGTCAGTTGCCAGTTAGGTTGTACCGCATCACTCGCCGCCATGTTTTTAAAATAAGAGAGCGTACCATTTGTGTGGCCGATGACCATGTCGGCTATGCCGTCGTTGTCTATATCGCCGAAAGCGGGAGCCGCGCCTTTGAAAGCATCACTTTTTATGCCCAGGAAATCTTTGGTCTGCAACGTGAAAGACGGGTTGCCGGGCGTGCTTGTATTTTGGTAATAGGAAACCTGGCTGAGCAGGCTGCCGGAGCTATCCTGATAATAACCGTCAGAGCCTATGAACAAGTCGGGCAAACCATCTTTATTGTAATCAAAAAACATGGGGTATGCGGCAGTGCCGAGATCAATGGACTGGCTGGTGAGAAAAGAATCAGATTGGAATTGCCAGTTGGGTACACCTGGAGTAGTGAAGTTTTTATAATACCAGAAGCAATTGTAGTTTTCACCGGGCTCATTAGCAGAAATAACCAAGTCTTTTTTTCCGTCCTGGTCCAAGTCCACATTAAACGCCGAAGGCCACGCTATATTTACGGGCGTTCCTCCCGATTGCCATGCTGTATCCTGTGAGACCATAGAATCCGGCCCGCTTGGGTTAAAAGGAACCCGGCCATTCAACAAAAAGCCTATTTGGTTAAAAGAAATATTCCCGCTTAATTGGTCATAATCCCCATCCATATCGTAATCAAAAAGACATAAACTGTTACCTGAAAAAGCGACACCGCCGCAAACGCCAAGATCAAACGGCCTGCGAAAACCATGGCCTGCAATACCCCAGCACTCGGATGCCAACTCTATTTGGATACTGTCGCACGGTAAACCCAACTCTACCCTCATATTTTTATACCAGGTCAATTGTCCGTCAACGCTATAAGAAAGAAAATCAAGGTCGCCGTCATTGTCCACATCTACTATGGCTGGTATATTACCGGGTTCTACATATGCATTGGCCGGGGTACCACCGGTAAGAGAGTCTTCGTAAAACAGGTTTTTATAAAAAGTAAAACAAAGCTGGTTGGCTGCGTTATAGTACCCTGTATAAACGGCAAAGCCGACCTGTCCCTGCTGGAACAGGTCGGGGACACCATCACAATTGTAATCTGCCAAAATGAGGTAGTCATATACCGGCGGGAAATTGACTTCGTATTCCGGGGCGTACCGGAAATCTGGGTTGCCGGCAGCGCCTTGGTTTATATATGTATAAACCCCGCCCCACGGCTGGAACAAAACCAGATCCTGCAGGCCATCGTGGTTCAGGTCGCCCATAGAAACCTGGGAAGGGCTGAAACCGCCGCACCAGGCGAGGGTTTGCAGTTGTCCATTGGCAAATACGTTTACCGTTGAATCGTGGACATAGGGCGTTACCTGCGCCTGCGCGGGTGTATTCATTAAAAAAAGCAATAAAACCCCCATCTTACTGAATAGTACCCTCATAATAAAATTTTTTAAAATTTTACAAATCGAAGTTATATAAGTTGTAGGGAATATTAACTATAAGACAACCAAATTATAAATTGGGTTGGTAAAAAACTGCTTTTTTTTAAAATTTTATTTGTTGTGTCCGAGGGGCATTTACCGTGCAAGCCATAAATTTGTTGTGCAATGTCAGCGCGATTATTTGTGATGTGCATGTTCGACCCCGATGGGGTCGCATGTTTATAGCATATTGGTTTCTATAAACATAGGACCCCATCGGGGTCGAACGAAAATTAAAATGATGTCCACCGCTTCTAAATCAGAAACTCCGCGTTATTCCACCACTAATTTCGCACTCACCCTTCCGTTATCTGTAATCCCGGAAATGAAATAAACGCCGGGCGGAGCGTCAAGTTGCAGGGCTGTTTGTTTATTTGTGGCTACTGTAAATTCCTTTATTTTTCCGCCCAGCATGTTTGTTATAGTTATTTGGGCGTCTTCATTATTGGCTGATGAAAGGGTCAGGGTAAATGAACCATGTGTGGGGTCAGGAAACAATTTTAATTCGCTTGTACTTGGTTTGGCAATTGTATTTACAGCCGCGGATGGATTGCTGACTTTTCGGATCACATTATTATTATAGTCAGCGATGTACAAATTACCTGACCTGTCAACGGCTACAGAATAAGGCGTAGAAAGCTCTGCCGCCGTAGCAGGGCCGCCGTCGCCCGCGTAACCCCCGACGAACATGCCGGCCCTGTAACCGTTGCCGGCAACCGTTGTAATAATGCCGTTCACGCTTACTTTCCTGACCACGTTGTTATAAGAGTCCGCTATGTACACATTCTCCGCGGGGTCGGTGCATAAACCGTAAGGGAAAAAAATCTCCGCATGTATTGCCGGACCGCCGTTACCTGAATAATGTTCGGTGTCATTTCCGGCAAAAAGACTTATGATACCGTTTGAATCAATTTTTCTCACAGTGTTACAACTAATATCTCCAATATAGATATCTTTATTTATCCCGGTGGCGACCGAATAAGGGTTGTACATTTTCGCGTTGGCTGCGGGGCCATTGTCGCCGCTGCAAGTATCCGTACCGTCTCCGGCGATAGTGCTAATGATACCTGCTTTGGTTACTTTTCTTACCCTGCCATTTTCTTCATCTGCTATATATAAATTCTGGGAAGCATCAACAGCCACGCCAAACGGGGCATGCAATTCCGCCGCACTGGCAGGGCCACCGTCGCCACTGAACCCTTCGGTCAAGCTTCCGGCAAAAACCGGCAGATAGGGCCAGGCTGTGTCTGATCTTAATACCCAACTGGGATAGAAATCGGCAATGTAAACGGTCCCGGAACCATCGACGGCAACGGAAGTAGGCGTATTTAGACTACCCGCGTATGTTGACATAATCCCGTAGGCGTCAACCATCCTCACTGCATTATTTCCCTGGTCCACGATATAAAGGTTACCTGACGCATCAAGGGCTATACTGACCGGATGGAATAATTCTGCCGCTGTGGCTGGCCCGCCATCTCCGCTATAGCCACCTGTACCTGTGCCTGCCCCATATGCGTTCCCGGCATAGGTAGTAATCACTTGCGCCACTGCTGCATTAAAATTTAGGAGGAGCGATAAAAAGATTATTTTTTTCATAGTATCCATTTTTTAAAAAAATTGATTGGTTAAAATTGTCCGTCTGTAATGCTAAGGGGCAGGGCAACTAAATGAACCATTTACCTTTGTTGAATCCGTACAGGTAAAGGAGAAAGTCCCGGCGAGCAGGGGTGATGCTGTTGTAACGATTATTTGTCCGTAAGCGGAATAGTTAACTGTATTCCCCGATGAATTGTTCAACGTAATCCCAGAAAGATCATTCCTAAAGTTAATAGTACCGGTACTATTGTTATAGATACCTAAATCTAAAGTTATGTCTTCTACAGCTACCGAAGAGTACATAGGCCCGTCAATAAGAAGATTTGGACCCAAATAATAAGTATAGACATTAAACGCTATAAAGTTGGTGGAACCGGAAATGTTAGCAGTCATTATACCTGTACTGTCAGACACCTCTGCGGCATTATTATTGGACAAAGCCGCCGAAAGGCCATCGGAATTTGTAATGGAATCAATAAAAACACGTGTGACATAAGGGCTATCCAATACCGGTGTTTGAAAGGTGCCCAAATGATTGCTCATGATTAAGGTAGCGGATTGGCCAGCAAAACTATTGATATACCCGGCACAATCAAATTTTACCGTGTACGTCCCGGACGCGAGGGAAGTGGAATTGACCGTGATCGTGGCACTTCGCCCCGGCACAAATGAAGCTTGGGAGTCAACCCAGAAATTAGTTACGTCAGGTTTTACGGGGTTATTCTTTTTTTTGCACCCGAATGGCCATGCAAACATTAATAAGGTGCAAATGATGATAAAAGATGCCAGTGGACGTCCGGCATTAAATACTGTGTTTTTCATATAGTAGTTTTTATTTTTGTGGTTAATGATTTTTTCATTTTTTCCTGCTGTAAAATTACCGCAGTTTATAAACCTGACGTTTAGTACAAATACCAGTTTTGCGATTTAGTATAAATACGAGTACCATCTGATTGCCTTTACTTAATATTGCATATATATTGAACCATTGATGCGTCATTACAGCAACTTTTTACGTTTCTTGCTCCGGCATTTGTGGGGTCTTTATTTATTATTACTGTGCTTGAGCCAAAGGTGTGACGCGCAGGGAATCGTTTTTAAACCCGGTACGGACACGGGGTATATTAATCGGTTATTAAGAGCGACGAGGGAAAACCCGGATATTGACAGTTCAATACGTGTTTGCAATAAACTGCTGCAAATGAGCATAGCCGCAAATTACAACTATGGTGCGTATTTTGCCTTGCAAATAATTTCAAAAAGGTATTTTCAGAAAAATGATTTTGCCCAGAGTATAATTGGGTTCAAGCAACAACTTTCTTACAGCACTAACCCTGTTCAGAAAGCGTCCAGCTATTTTAATATAGGAATAATGTATTTCACGGAAGGTGATTATATGATAGCGTCAGAAAATTACTTTTCGGCACTCCGGGAAATTGAAAATGACACCACAAAAAAGAGCAGGGACCAATGTATCTATATATATAATGGACTCGCTTTAATATATTTAGCCCTAAAACAAGACGATAAATGGCTATACTATCTTGAGGAAGGTGAAAAAATGGCGAGAAAGGAAAAAATGGACGCGCCTTTATCAACCATATTAATAGACAAAAGCAATTATTACGAGCGGCACGGAAAATTAGATACGGCTATTATTTGTTTGCTTGAAGCAGAGCCTATTTCCAAAACAATTAATGACGTGGATGGTCAAAAGACCATTTATGAAGGTTTCGGTAACATTTATTCTGATTCAGGGCAATATGAAAAGGCAATTTCTTACTTTCAGGCAGTTATAAACCATACCGCAAATATTAGTAGTGACAGGGATGAAGAGCATTTTATTACTGCATCTACAGGTATCAGCGAGGCTTTGGTGCACTTAAAGAGGTATAAACAAGCCGAATTGGCCCTCGTCCCGGCAATAAAAAAAGCCAGATCATTAAAGATTGAGAAAAACATTATTGATGGTTATAGAATTCTTGCGAATATATATAGGGCCACAGGCCAATACAAAAAAGCACTGGATTGTAAAGATAGCCTTATTGCAATAAATGATTCGCTGACAGGCGTAGAAAAGGCCAAGGCCATTGACCAAATGGAAATACAATATAGTACGGCCGAAAAAGATAAGCGGTTAATTCAAAACCAATTAATTATTGCACAACAAAGCAATAAGATAGCACGTAAGAATATCTGGATAATCTCTTTCGGGGGAAGCATACTGTTATTGTTGCTGGTTTCGACAGGGGTTTACCTTTATACGCTGAATAAACAAAGGTCATTACAAAAGGAAAATAAGATAGGGATACTCAAGGCGGCCGTGGCGGGTGGGGACAATGAGCGCAGCCGCATAGCCCGTGAACTGCATGACGGCATAGGCGGGATGCTGAGCGCGGCCATGATGCGCTTTAGCTCCATGCACCACGAAGACCCGGCCATAACCCATACGGCCGCATACAAAGACGCCATGGGGATACTGCGCGAAATGGGCGACGAGATACGGAAAACGGCCCACAACCTGATGCCGGAGGTTTTGCTGAAACAAAGCCTGCCCGAAGCGGTGTGGGTATTTTGCAATAACGTACAGGAAGGAGGCAAATTAAAAATAGATTTCCAAAGTTACGGGTCTTTTGATGGCCTTACCCAAAGCTACAAGCTGAATATTTATCGTATCATACAGGAATTAGTCAAAAATGTAACCATACATGCAAAAGCAGACCGGGTGTTAATACAGTTATTGCAAAATGAAAACAAGCTGATCGTCAGCGTTGAAGATAATGGGATCGGGTTTAATATAAATGAAGTAAAAGGGGGGATGGGCTTAAATAATATACGCACGAGGGCAAGCAGTCTGGACGGGCATTTTACCATCGAATCAGAACATGGGAAGGGCACGACGGTTATTATAGAATTTGAAACCCCTGACCTGGACGAGAGCCAGAACCCAAAGGGTTAACCGCAAAAAGCCGCAAAGGGTACGCTAAGAAGGCGCAAAGATAGGGCGTAAGCTAAGGGTTAACCGCAAAGATTCGCAAAGAAGGCGCAAAGAAGGCGCAAAGACAGGGCAGAACCTTGTGGTTTTAAAAATAAGGAGAATTCCGCGAGCCGGATTATGTTATATGATAAAAATAGCGATTGCAGATGACCACCCTTTGGTGATAAACGGGCTGAAACTGATACTTGCCAACAACAAGGAAATGGAGCTTACCGGCAGTTATAACAATGGCGCGGAACTGCTGGCAGGCATTGCCAAAAGCATACCGGACGTGCTGATCCTGGACATCCATATGCCGGGGAAAACAGGCGACGAACTGGCTGAAATAATCGTGAGGCAATACCCGCAGGTAAAAATACTGGCGCTTACCAACGAAGACAGCGTTTACCACATTAAGAACATGCTGCGGAAAGGGGTACATGGCTACATACTGAAAACAACCAGCGAAGGCATTTTACTGGACGCGATACTCAAAGTATATCAGGGTGAACAATACTTAGAGACCGCCCTGAAAGAAAAAGTGATACAGGACACATTGCAGGCCAAGAAGCAAATTTCTGCCGGCCCGGTGCTTTCGGACCGGGAAAAAGAAGTGCTGCGTTACATAGCACTGGATATGACCAGCCAACAGATAGCCGATAAAATTTCAGTAAGCAAGCGCACTATTGATTACTACAGGCTGAGCATGCTCACAAAGCTGGGCGTTAAAAATGTGGGCGCGTTAGTGAAAAAAGGGATACAATTGGGGTATATAGATTAACGTGAGTTCGACGATTAAACAATTTAAAACCAATAAGTTACAATTAAATTGAGTACAATACACAACTTAATAATGTCACCCGCTTCGGGGTTTTACCACATTACTTATAGATTTTGCTATAATAATGCCATCCCTTCGGGATTTTTTAAGCGATTAGTAGCAATAATTCATTGAAAATCACTGATAATATCATCGAACTCACGCTAGATTAGAGTTTTTTTAAAATAAATGATAAAAAATAAATTTACCAACCCTCCTTTTTTAACCCTAATGCCGCATTCCCAAGAAAAAATAAAAAATTGAAGGAAAATGGGGCATTGATAATTACAACTTATTGATTACCATATAATATAAAAGAAAAGCCACATTTCCCATTTATGCCCTACTGTGCCGCATTTGTGCCCTATCATGCCCTGTTGTTGCCCTGTTAATGAATTAGTTATTTTTATAATTT
>Ga0206854_1181_pt1 | contig 15205 bp, 14 predicted proteins | sample Alteio_BWOrgCont_50_FD_152870 | JGI IMG/M metagenome (GOLD analysis project Ga0206854, IMG submission 152870) | Enriched cells from forest soil in Barre Woods Harvard Forest LTER site, Petersham, Massachusetts, United States -... | ecosystem: Environmental > Terrestrial > Soil > Temperate forest >...
ACTACCGCCGGGGTCGGCATGTAGTGTGTAAAGAATATCTACCCTATCTTTACCCTTGGGCGATAATATCCATTTTCCTTTTGAATTAGCAATGCGTACAATTTTGGGTTTTACAGGCACCATATCGGCAATACAAGGCGCATCAATGGTTACAACTTTGGTAACGGCATCCTGCGTTACGCTAAGATGGGCTATAAAATCTCGGTTGCTTACAGGCCAGGGCATCTCAACCAGCGAATAATAATAAAGATCAAGCGGCGATGCCTGCTTAACAATATAATTTCCGGCAGTATGATAAAGCCATTCCTCGCTATTACGTACATCCATCAACGCCATAACAACCTGCGATAACGTTCCCTCTACTTCGCATTCTACTTTTATGGCTTTAATTTTCGAGCTTTCAATATCGCGGGTAAATATTTTTATGCCATTATTGTTTTCGCGCAGCTCCCATTTTTCGCTTTGCGCAAAAGCGGTGTTTGCAAAAAGCAACAGCAGCACAAGTATCTTCCACATATATCGCATAATCCCATTCATCGTACAAAAATAGCATATAAAACTGGCTGGAAATTGCCCTTTTTATTCCGGTTAATTTTACTCAAGTTTGTTATATAATACGTTATCACATGAAAAAATTATCGCTGTTAGTAATAATTATATTGTTGGCGGGTACCGTATTCGCACAGCAGGAAAATCAATATGTAAAAATTGAGACACCCCAGGGAAGCTGTATTGTTAAATTGTATAACGAAACGCCGGTTCACCGCGATAACTTTATCAAACTGGTAAAAAGCCATTATTTTGATGCAACCACCTTCAATCGTATACTGAAAGGGTTTGTCATTCAGGGTGGTGACCAAGACTCGTTATACGATAAATCGAAAAAACTAAACCCACAGCAAAAATGGATAGCGCCCGAGTTTAACGCTGCCTTATTTCATAAACGCGGTGCAGTAGCTATGGGCCGCGATGATAATGCAGCCAAAGAATCATTTACCACTCAGTTTTATATTGTTGATGGCCGTACTTACACCAATGCGCAATTGGATATTATTGCCAAAAAGACCGGCATCTCTATCCCCGAAAATCAGCGTGAGATATACCGAACCATAGGCGGTACGCCATCGCTCGACCATGATTATACTGTATTTGGCGAGATTGTTAAAGGCATGGACCTGATAAATAAAATAACCGCCGTAAAGGTTAATAAAGATGGCAACCCTGACAATATTGTCTGGATGAAGCTAACAGTATTAACACCTCAACAAGTTGCAACCGAATTGATGCAGATTTTTATATTTGTGTAAACAACTATACTCAAACCTAAAAATTATGAAAACAACAAAAATTCTATACTGGTTATTTAACGGCCTTTTTGCCTTTGTTATGTTCGGTTCGGCTATTCCCGATGTAATGTCATCGGCTGATGCGGTAAAAGGAATGCACGGCGTGCTGGGTTATCCGTTATATTTTATACCGTTTATAGGCGTAGCAAAAATGCTGGGCGCAATAGTTATTTTAATACCGGCTTTTCCTCGTTTAAAGGAATGGGCGTATGCCGGTTTAACGTTTGATTTAATAGGAGCTACCTATTCACTGTACTCGGTACCAAACCCTGACGGGCCATGGTATTTTATGCTGTTATTTTTAGTTTTAGCTGCTTGTGCTTATATTTTCTATCATAAAAAATTAAAAGCGACAGGAACAGTTGCATAAGAAAAAATATAATTGACCGATATAAAGAAAGGCTTACGATACTTCGTAAGCCTTTCTGCTTTAACAGCAACTGTTTAAAGTTAGTGTACTTGTAATGATCCAAATAAGCCGTGTGCCTCGCCACCCGGGCCTGCTGTAAAATACAGCGGATCGGTTGGACTGCCACCGGCAACATTATTTTTAAGGAAATCAATGGCCCACAAACCATCAATGGTTATAACCTGGCCATTGTTTTGCAGCTGGCCTTTAGCGTTTCCCTGCAAATCGAAAATATTGATACGGCCGTCACCAAAATTTGCTACCAATATACTTGGCGAGCTGTCTGCAAACCCGGCTGGAGCCAATGCCATGCCCCATGGCGAGTTTAATGTTCCCTGCGAAGCAAAGCGATTTACAAATGTACCGTCGGCGTTAAAAACGTCTACGTAGCCATTGCCTGTCCCTTTAACATCGAACACATTGGCAGGGGCCAATTGTTTGGCATAGCTAACATAAAGCTGTCCCCCAATGTTTACGATATTGAATGGTGCAAAACCCGCAGGCATATTAGGGTCTGTAAATGATGATGTGGAAACAAACGTGAAAGTTTTATCAAACACATCTATCCTTGAGCCTTTAAAGTTGGCCGCGTATAAAAAATTAGCACCGCCATTTGAAGCCATGGCAAGGCCCGTGTATTCAGCTCCGTTCGTTGATCTATCGGCAACCTTTACTGCTGTTGTTCCGGATGTCCATGCAGTTATGGTGCCATCTGTTCCCGCAAAAATGAATTTACTGCCGGCAAAATCTGTAGTGCTGTTAAATACCTGCCCGGTTGGCGACCCGGCTTTACCGGCTGTGGCCGATGGTATAGCTACCGCGGCAAGCAATGTTTTACCCGTTTTGTCATATACAGTAGATACGCCTTTTGCATTTGATGATATCCAGATACCACCGCCAGTACTGATAGAAATGCCCCATGCATTTACCAGGTTTGGATCGGTGAAGGCCGCATTAAATGAGGCATTATCTGCCACCAGGTTTGTTTGTGCTATATTATAAATAGAAGTTGGCCCGGTAGGTGAAGAATAGTCTTTTTTGCACGCGTAAAAGCATGTTGTTATCATCAAAGCGGCAATAGCGGCTTTGATTTTTATATTCAATTTGTTTTTCATGGTATGGTATTTAATGGTAAATGTTTACTGGTGTTATTATATCGTTGTTTGTTTTCTGCAGCCTCCTTTTTTTATTTGTTAATTCGATTACCTCTTTAGTTATCACGAGATATTTTTAACAATAGTTGCCTTTAAGTGAAAAAAATTAATATTTGGGAAATAAAAAGCACCGATCGGTTAATGAAGAGAAAAGAAAGGAATTGCCGAGAGGCCTTTTAAAAACCTGGCATAAGAGAGATAAAGGAATAAACGAAAACCCTTGTTATATTTTATTTGCCCACTTTTCCACGTTTACGCCCTTTATTAACAACCATAGGCAAAGGGATAATTCGGCAATAAACGGCGGCATCAAGAGCAGCATACCCACGCTATTTGCAAATGAAGGAGCAAGTATATTTGCGAAGCTGCTAATTAAATAACAGACACCCGCAATTTGCAGCATAACGCCTATAGCCCTGGGTAAGTAGTCAGATTTGAAAATTAGATATCCGTTAACCAGGCAGGTAAACCCGAAAAATATGAGGCCAACAGCAAACCCATAGCCATGCAATTTTATAGAAAGATAAGCCAGGTTATGTAATTCATCAAGGTTTGTTGATGCCATGCTACCTGCGCCAGTAGCAAGGAACATAGCCATTATCAAGTTTAATTTATTGACAACCAGAACTGCTGTTTGGATCAAATTGAAAAGTAAAGCCAGCAAAGCCATGTTTTTATTAACGGGTCTTAGTAAAATATAGAAAATCCACATTAACGGGATATCGCATATGTGCATTAACAAGTCGGTAGCGATGCCTGCCCGCCATAATGATTTATGAGCCACTATGTTAGCTGCAGTAGCCGCTGCGTCGCCTGATACAACGAGCTTGCCGCGTACAAATAACTCGCCGAACATGCCCGCGGCTATAATTATCAGATATAGTATCCCGCCAATGCGTGCATAAGTTTGCGGAGACATCGCCAATTTTTGATCTGCAGTCATTTTATTGCCAATTTATTTTTGGACGATCTGAGCTTGAAGTTGTTACAATAACATCATTTACAACTGCGCAGCAAAGGCAAAGCCCGGTACGCCGTCCTGGTAGGTGGGCATAACCATGGTACTGGTGCCATGTTTACCTTTATGTGTTAATTTTTTGCGGATATAAGGATATACCAAATAAGCTGCCTTGGTAGAAAGTATACCGAAGCCTGCGCCGGCAACACAATCGCTAAACCAATGCTCGCGGTTATAAAGCCTCATAACACTTGTTGCAGTAGCAAAAGTATAGCCTATAATAGGATATATAACGGATTTGTCGCCATACTCCTGTGATAAATATTCAGCTGCGAGGAACGCGGCGCCGGTATGCCCCGAAGGAAATGAAAGCGGATCGTGACTATAAGGCCTGTCGCGATGGGCTATAAATTTTAGACCATCGGCTGCGGTTAATATCCCACCGGATAAAGCAAGCAACGCTGTACGGTCGACAAAACGATTTTTACCATGGTCGCCTACCAAGTTCAATGCGTAAACCATGGCTATAGGTGCCACCTGTATATAATCGTCAATTGTTGAATTAAAGTTAGGATCGCTGGTTCTTATCCGTCCCGCTATATAATAATCAACATTGCGTATAGGGGTTATAGCTAACGATGCCAGGCCGTAGCTAACCAAGCCAACAGGAACAATAATGGCGAGTGGTTTACTATGCAAATGCTGTATGGTATCACGTACTTTAAAATCTTTTTTAAGGCTATCAACAGGGGCCGCTTTTGGGGTATCTGTAATTTGTGCATTTGCGCTTAACGCTACCAGGCACAATAATACGTAAATGAGCTTTTTCAAAATGTTGTGTTTTCATCTTCAACAACAGTACGTTAGGTTTGTTTAAATTTAATGTTAAGATTACTTTGTGATAAGTTAGATTAGCTTTTGTTATTTAGCAAATCCATGACAGGTATCTCTAAGACCTGGGCTATGATGAGGAATTTTTCTAACGTAAGCTGGGTATAACCTAATTCGATCTTGCTATACCCATTTTGCGACATTTTTAATTTCATTGCCAAATACTCCTGCGAGTAGTTTCTTTGCATCCTTGCGTTCCTGATATTGGCAGGTATTTGTTTTATATCGTACATAGTAATTGTCGTTAAAGGATAATATATTAACTACGAAATAGGAAGTTGAATGGATTTAATAATATCTCATTATTGCTATATTAGCTAATTAAATGCTGAAGCCCTCTACTCAGTAGCAACCAGTTAAATCCGTATACGCGTGAAAAAATTATACCTATTAATTGGCCTGATGCTTAGCCTATGCGCTAATGCCCAAACCCCTGTCAATACGAAAAAATATAATGCTAATGGCGCTGCAAAGGTTACTGTAAAAGGTAATTTATTAACTGTAAAGTGGCCGGCTGCGAAAGGGGGAAGCGCGCAGCTTTTGCTCAATCTTGATAAAAACAGCCCTTTATTTAAAAGTATTAAATTAAATACCAATGGCGTAGATAAAGAGGTTGCCGCTGATTTGGATCCTGCTTTTGTGCTTACTATTGGCAAGCGGGTATTAGATCCAAGCTCGGGTGGGTGGGATGTTTTTTTTGATAAGGTGCCCACGCGACCCTTTAAAGCATATACCGCACAATTTGATAAACGTAATGCCAGCGTAACCACCATCGGGTCGCGTACGGTGATAAGGATAAGGGAGATAAATGCAGAACACTTTAACGGCGCTGTTGAAATAACCGTTTATAATGGCAGCCCACTGTTTAATGTGGCGGCTGTAATGGCTACCGAGGTTGATTCGGTTGCCATGGTGTATGATGCCGGTTTAATAAGTAAGGGCAAAGTTTGGGATAAAGTTTCGTGGGCCGACACAGAAGGCAAAATGCAAAGCATTCCCGGGGTACAAACCGATACGGCAAAAAATGCCGAAGTAAAATATCGTACCATTATTGGCGACACAAAGGGTGGCAGTTTGGCTGTTTTCCCTGCGCCCCATCAATATTTTTATCCGTTGGATGAAGCATTTAATTTGAAATTCACGTGGTACGGTAACAACTACCGTAAAATGGTGCCGGGCTACGGTTTAGGCATCCGGCAGGAATTACAGGGCGACCACCGCTATGTACCGTGGTTTAACGCCCGCCCCAAAGCGCAAAACCGTTTAAACTTTTTTTGTTTGATAAGCACGGATGACGCGGCCTCTGCATTAGCATCAGTAAAGAAATTTACACATAATGATGTATACCCTGCGTTGCCCGGCTATAAAACCATGCAAAGCCATTTTCATAACGAATTTACCATGAGCGTGGTAATGGCCGGCAAGCCTATACCCGAGGAGCCCAATTTTGTTAAAGTATTTAAAGGCATGGGTGTAAATATTGTACACCTGGCTGAGTTTCACGGTCCCGGTCACCCTAAGGGTCCCGATAATACCAGGATGAATGAATTAAAAGCCCTGTTTACCCAATGCGAGCGCTTAAGTAAGGATAACTTTTTGCTGCTGCCCGGCGAGGAGGTAAATAACTTTTACGGCGGCCATTGGCTGGCGATATTTCCGCATCCGGTTTATTGGGTAATGTCGCGAAAAGCGGGCGTGTCTTTTGAAACGCAGGACGCGGCATTGGGAAAAGTTTACCATGTTGGCGATAAGGATGATATGTTTAAAATATTGCAGCAAGAAAACGGCCTGTCGTGGACAGCACATGCGCGCACCAAAGCGTCAGTAGGTTTTCCGGATACTTATAAAGATGAGGCGTTTTATAAATCAGATCATTTTATGGGCGGTGCATGGAAAAATATACCTGCGGACCTGTCTTTACCAACGTTGAGCCGTCGTATACTTAACCTGATGGACGAAACCAATAACTGGGGATTAAAGAAACACTATATAGGTGAATGCGATATATTTTCGATGGAACCCGAGAATGAAACGTATGCCCATGTGAATGTAAATTATATGCAAATGGATAGGTTGCCCAACTATAAAGACGGCTGGCAACCGCTGCTGGATAAAATGAGTGCAGGTAAGTTTTTTACTACTACCGGCGAGATATTATTCCCATCATTCAGTGTAAACGGAAAAGGAGCTGGTGAAACGGCACATTTATCGGCAGATGGAAAAGCAACGGTTAAGGTTACTGCCGACTGGACGTACCCGCTTAACTTTATTGATATCATATCGGGCGATGGCAAACAGGTTTACCATAAACACGTCGACCTGCAAAATACCGAGGCATTTGGCAAAAAAGAATTTACCTTGCCGGTTGACTTGAAAGGCCGTAAATGGGTACGTTTAGAGGCTTGGGATGTCGCCGTGAACGGGGCATTTACGCAAACTGTTTGGTTGGAGAAATAAGCCTTTTAATAAAAACAATACCAACAATATAAATATATGATGACCACTATCGCCAACAAAAACCTTTTAAAAACTGCATTAATTATTGCCCTGATTTGCAGTACCGTATTCGCAAATGCGCAAAACGATGCATTTAAGCAACGATTACAAAAGAAAGTAGACTCTATTTGTACAACCGGTAAACTGCCCGGTATTAGTGTGGCCATTGCTTTTCCTGACAATACTCAAATGGCCTTTGCAGCAGGGATTGCCGATAGCACCAAACACGAAGCTATGAAACCCAGCGCATGGATGTTGCAGGGCAGTGTAGGTAAAACTTACGCGTCTGCTATTGCTATGCAGTTAATAAAAGAGGGCAAATTTAGTTTGGATGATAAGGTATCTAAATACCTGGGACATTATGCCTGGTACAGCCGTATGCCCAATGCTGAAGACGTTACCATACGCAACCTGATGCAGCATACCAGTGGCATTATGCGTTATGAATTTAAAGAGGCTTTTACAAAAGACCTAACCGCGGACCCCGACAAAGTTTGGAAACCTGAAGAATTGTTAGCTTATGTATTGGATGAAAAACCCGCCTTTAAAGCAGGTGCAGGCTGGGAATATGCCGATACCAATTACATTGTACTGGCTATGATAATGGAGCAGGTTACAGGCAAAAAATATTATGATTTGTTAAATGAAAGGATATTGAAGCCTTATCACTTAACCGAGACTTTACCATCAAACAAAAGAAAACTGAAAGGATTGGTACAAGGCTATGCCGGGAAGAACAATGATTTTGGCGGCAAAAGTGAAGTATTGGGTGCCGACGGATTGTTTATCATTAATCCGCAGTTTGAGTGGACCGGCGGGGGTATATATTCTACCACTGCCGACCTGGCAAAATGGGGCGAAATGTTATACACCGGCAAAGTAATTGACACGGCAACGCTTAATAAAATGGAAAATGGCGTACCTGCCCGTATGCTGGGTGGAACCACCAAATATGGTTTAGGTGTAATTATTAAACAATCGCCGCAATATGGCACTTATTACGGGCATAGCGGCTTCTTCCCGGGATATATGACGGAGATGTATTATTTCCCTAAATATCAAATAACCATAGCCTTGCAAACCAATAGCAGCGACACGCGCAGCATGAAAATTCAAACTACGCGCGCGTTAACAGAAGTTGCTAAAGCTGCTTTTGATGGGATGCCGGCGAAGTGATTATTTATTGTAAATAGGACTACTAAAAATAGAATTTAATACACCGGCTAAACGTATGCCGGCCATTTCTATCCGTTCTTGTACAACGGGTATATTTGCCTTATAATAGGCCTCATCAAGCTTATTGTTATTTTTTTCTACTTCAGCATAAATTTTACCGGCTATTTGGTAGCTTTCAAATATCCACTTCATTTGGCTGCCACTTTGCCATTGTTTAATTTGTTCGGGCGTAGCGGTATCGTACTCTTTGGCCATTTTATCAAAGGTGAAACCCTGGTGATCTATTAATTTGCTATCCCAAAGGCTATGCAAATTGGTGTCTTGCCCATCAAATTGTACTATTACGGTGTTGCCGCCTTTATCCTCGGCTTTGCTCAAGTGCATAGGTTGGTGGCAGTCGCTTATAAAATGTATCAGAAATTTTAAAGCGACAATTCTTTCAGCGTGCGATGTGGTGTCGCTTTTTAATTCGGCCTCAAATTTTAATATGGCGCCATAGACATTGTTGGCATCCATGCCTTCCACATGTTTTGAAAAATCTTCATAATTCATACCCAAAGTAAACTCCAGGTAATGCCACGGGCCGGTATATTGATATTCGGGTTGATTGCGAACGTTATCTGCCCATGAAGCAACGTCAGCAATAGATTGATCGCCTAATAAAGATTTAACCGCAGTTTTGGCATTGGGCGTTAAATGATTTTCGGCAATGGTGCCAATGGTTTTATGGCCCACATATCCCCATGATATGAACAGGAAACAAAAGCAAACAGATAAAGCTAATAATAGGTATTTTTTCATGGTGACAAAGTAAGTAAACGCATATTAATAATTCGTTAAATAATGCTGTCATTGTTGTTTAACGCAATGCGATGACAAAAAACTATGTGATTTTTTATAGGTTTGCTGCATGGATATTATGTTGGATAACCCCGCCTGGAGCGCTTTAACCGGGCACAACACACACTTTGCTAATGGTACGGAAAGCGTCAAATATTTTGCATCCGAAGTGTCGCCTTTTGTGGCTTTAAAAGAAATCTCGGAGGATAGTTTTAAAGAATTATATGAACTGACACCGGCAGAGCGGACATCGTTATTTGTAAATGTAAAGGAGACGGCAATACCTGCAACGTTTAAGGTTTTGCACTATATACCTGGTTTGCAAATGATTTACTTGGGTGATGAAAAACCCGGTGATTGGAACGAAGGGTTGGTTGATTTGACAGACGAACATATACCCGAAATGCTGGCGTTAACCAAACTGACAAACCCCGGTCCGTTTGCTGCACGTACCATAGATTTTGGGCACTATAAAGGTATTTTTGAGGATGGCAAACTGGCCGCTATGGCCGGACAACGGATGCATTTTAGCCCTTATGCCGAAATAAGCGCAGTATGCACCCACCCCGACAACTTAGGCAAAGGTTATGCGCGGCGATTATTGTTACATCATATTAACCGAATAAAAGCAGCAGGCGAAATACCTATATTGCACGTGCGACACGATAATGAGCGCGCCATTAATGTTTATAAAGACATGGGTTTTACAACCCGGTCGGCAATTTATTTTTACGTTATAAAGAAAGTATGACCTTTGACTTTACCAATAAAAATGTGCTGATAACCGGCGGCTCGCGCGGTATTGGCAGCGTTACCGCAAAATTGTTTGCCGCATCGGGCGCCAATGTTATTATCACTTACAAATCGAACCGGGCTGCGGCCGAGCATGTTTTGGCTGAACTTGGCTTGGGCAATCATAGTGCCTACCAGTTAGATGTTGCCGATGCAGCCGCAGTTGAGAAGTTTTTCGATGCTTACACTGCACGCTATAAAACGTTGGATATACTGGTTAACAATGCAGCCGTACATTTGGAACATAAATTATTGGAAGACGGTTACCCGCATTGGCAGCAAAGCTGGGAGAATACGCTAAAAGCTAATTTAATGGGTCCTTCAAATATGTGCTACTTCGCATCAAAACTAATGGTGCAGCAAAATGCGGGTAAAATTATCAATATATCATCGCGCGGAGCGTTCAGGGGCGAGCCCGCCAACCCTGCCTATGGTGCAAGTAAAGCAGGGTTAAATGCAATGAGCCAATCATTAGCATTGGTTTTAGCACCGCATAATATCAGTGTGCATATTATCGCCCCCGGCTACGTATCAACAGAAATGGCCGCCGATGTATTGAACAGCGACGTTGGCGAGGCTATTAAAAAGCAAAGCCCTTTCGGTCGGGTTGCCAAACCCGAAGAAGTAGCCCGTTTAGTCGCCGTATATGCCAGCGAAGGATTAGAATTTACCACCGCCGGAATTATTGATATTAACGGGGCGTCGTATTTACGTAGCTGATCATTATGCGAAAAATTGCCGGATGTATATTTTTAATAGTATTGCTTACATCAATAAACCGGGTGTATGCAGGAGGAAAATTATATTCGACAAAAGGGGATACCGTAGTTACTATTAGAACCTTCAACCAGCGTAACTTTATTATCAATATCCATCAATCGGACAATTCAATAAAAATTGTGTATTCGCTTTATGATAGTACCGAATCAATAAAGGAACACGCAGATACAGCATTTCAAAGGTTTGTAAAAATGTTCATGACACCGGACGGCCCAGGTAAACTTAAAAATGATGTTTTATTTGATAAACTAATAGTTATAGAAGATCGGTACACGATTTATGACCGAGATTCGATTATTTTAAACGCTAATGTTGATACTGCTTACTTTCATTTATTTAATAAAGTAATAAATACAAATGAATTTGAGGTGAAAGAAAAAGATGGTAATGGAATTAGAGTCTATTTGGATGGAACAGAATTTACTTATAAAATAAAAACGGAAACAGGAATTAGAAAAGTTAGCGCACATTCACCAACTGAGGCTACATTTCCACTTCTTTATGCTTTGCTGAACCGGTCATTAAATATCTATCGGGAAAAAAAGAGCGATGTTTTTTTGGATAAGAAAAGAACAAGGGGATATTGATCTTTCTATAAATACTTCTTCACATAGTTAAAATAAATATCCCAGTCGGATGGGACAGTGCCGTGGCCGCCAATGTGCATATAATAACCTAACGGGTTATAAGCCAATGAAGCATCGCCACCTTCGGGCCATTTAGCATTGCCGGGACCCTGCAAATCAAATAGATTATAAACCGGCTGGGCGGCAATGGCGGCCAAAAACTCGCCGTGTGGATCTGACCATAAGTCGGTTGTGCCGGTTTGCATTAGCAGGTATCGCGGAGCCATTAATGCAACCAGCATGTGTGCATCAACAGGAGAAGCGTTAAAATCGTTTGAATATTTATGCCAGTTTGGTGCAAACTGGTAATAATAGCGACTAGTATCGGTCATGTGGGCAATGTTTTCGCCAAAATTGCGGCGACTTAGCGCACCGCCACCTTCGCCTGCGCAGCTTTCAAGTACCATTTTAAAGCGGGTATCATGTGCCCCTGTCCATAATACGGTTTTTGCTAACCGCGATATGCCGTGCAGCGCTACGCGTTTGCTATCGATCTGTTTATCGGTTTCCAAATAATCCATAGCGCGGCTAAGTCCCCATGCCCATGCGGATATGGCGCCCCACTCATTATCGGCAGGTACTTGTTGTCCCGGTTTTAAATAATAACCTCTTATGCCTTCCCGGTAACCTAATTTATAATCGGGTTCTATATCGCCATAATAAATTGTCGCAACAGCAAATCCTGCGGATGTAAACCGTTCAACATCTGCTTTGGTTACCGTACCTAATCCCGTTTTTGGGGCGGGTGTTTTCTTGCCGTTCTTATCCCAAACAACACCTTGCTTTACACCGGGATAATCAAATGCTGCGGTAGAATTTGGTGCAAATGAGAGCAGCAAAACCAATGGTACCGGCTTGGTAGCTTTTGCAGGCAGGTACATTAGTATATCCATTTTATGTGCCGATGTATCGGGCGTAAGGTATACGGTAACCTGTTTGCGGATAACGTTACCATTAAACACAGATGTGCCTTTATCAAACACATTAAAATTCAATGCCGATGGTTTTGGCGGTGCTTCACCAAATTGGTATTGTTCAAATAGCTTTACAATTTCCTGTCTTCGTTGGTTAAGCCAGGTTTGCTTATCGGTTACTTTTTTGCCGTTTTTTAATGTCAAAACATCGGGCAGGGTATAGGTGCCAACTTTATCCTCGTCGTAATTTACCGGCACGCCTGCTGAAACCATGGTTAATGGTTTTGCAGGGGTAGCCTGACTATAAGCATAATTGCAGATAACCGCGTTGATGCAGATGTAAATAAGTGCTTTTAATAAGTTGCGTTGCATGGTTGATAAATTAATGTAATTGATAAGCTGCACCTGCGGGTACAACCTCTGCTGTTTTTGGTGCGGGTAGCTGTGCCGCTTGTTGCAACCCTTTGCCGGTAACGTTGTAAATGTTAAGCAATTTGCCGGTATAGCCTGTTACGTTTATTAGTTTAATGTCGGCATTTTTAATGTTCACCAATGATATGCCTTTTGCGCAGGTGCCGGTAATATTGCTCAATACCAACCCATCCAACGGTTTATTTGGGTGTACGCCTGTGCCATCAATTAGCTCGGGTACATCGGTCACTATAATATTTGTGAATTTGAAATTTTTGGTAGTAGGAATTCCCTCATCCCCAGGAACAGGTACCTGGTCCTGAAGGCCACTGCCACTTAAGTTAAAGCGTAAAAATCCACCGGCCATACCCGAAACTTCAAGATTATTAGCGGTAATATTTTCAATAAAAGCACCGCGACCTACACGGCTTTTAATATATAGGGCAAATGTTTTAGCTTGAGTGAACTTGCAGTTATCTATTATAACATTACGTATGCCGCCCGATGTTTCACTGCCTATACCAATACAGGCAAAAATAGAGTCGGCAAAAGTACAGTTGGTAATGTGTACATCCTCGGTTGTGCGCAAAAGTTTATAGCCTTCCATACCTCGTCCCGATTTTAGCGATATGCAATCGTCGCCCGTTGCAATATCACATCCGTCAATCAATACATGTTTACATGAGTCTACGTCTATACCATCGCCATTACCGCCTGTGCTGCGTATGTTCAGATTTTTTATAACTACGTGCTCGCAGTAGGTTAAGTGGATCGACCACATCAAATTATATTCAGTTGAAAAACCGTCGAACAAAATATCTGTACAATCAATAGGTTCAATTAATGCAGGGCGGCGCAACGGGTTATCGGTACTTGGACGGCCCCCCAGGTGCTGATCGCCAATAATTTTACCCGGACCTTTTATGCCGATATGCTGCGCACCAATGGCATAAATTAAACCCGAATATCCTTGTATCCATTTGCCTTCCCAGCGCACCTGTGTAATAACATAATCCCTTAAAGCGGGAGAACCTTGTATAACTGCGCCCTGATCTAAATGCAGGGTAACATTGGAACGTAATGCAATTGCCCCGGTCAAATAATTCCCGGCAGGAAAAAACACCTCGCCGCCGCCTAATACATTGCTACGATCAATAGTTTCTTGAATGGCTGCGGTATCTTTCGTTTGCCCATTACCTGTTGCTCCAAAATCGCGCACGTTAAGCGTTACCATATTTGCAGCAACGTCAACCGTTTTCCGCAAAGCGATCTTATCCTTGTTAGCACTTGTAGCCAACGTAGAGAGCGGACCGACAGCTATAAGCCCTAACCCAGCCTGTTTAAAAAAGGTTCGGCGTGTGTTCATTATAGTACTATTAACGTTGCCTGGTTTATTGTTTATACGATATTAAGAACTTTAGTGTAATAATATCGTATTAATGAGCTATTATGAGCCTAAATATTTACGGAAACGATTGCATAACAGATAACTTTAACGCGCATTGTTCTGTAAAAAAAATTATTTTTGGATGAAGAAAGACTATGTTGAATTTTGAGATTATTAGCCGGGGTAAATTAATGACCAGAAATTGGTTATTAATTTCACTGTTGCTGATAATTGGCCTCAAGGCGTTTTCGCAAGCGCCTAATATTAGTTATACAACTCCACAGGTTTATACGGTTAACACCGCCATTGCACCATTATCGCCAACAAATACTGGCGCGGCAATATCTCCAAGCGGTTATGGCTTAGTTAGCACATTTGCAGGAAGCGGAACACCAGGATCGGCTAACGGAGCTTTCACCTCAGCACAATTTAACCTGCCAACTGCATTGGCTACTGATGGGCAGGGAAGTTTATATGTTGCCGAATACACCAACAAGGATATTCGCAAAGTAGACCTTACTACTGGTGCGGTAAGCACTTTTGTTAATACCGGCCTTTCGTCGCCACAAAGCATGGTTTTTGATAGCCACCACAATTTATTTGTGGCCGACTATATGGACAATACTATAAAAAAAATTACACCCGCAGGTGTGGTAAGTGTTTTTGCCGGAAGCGGAACGCAAGGGTTTGCTGACGGCAACGGTTTGGCAGCGGCTTTTTATTGGCCCTATGGCCTGGCCGTTGATCCTGCTGATAATATTTATGTAGCAGATTTGAAAAACAATGCCATACGAAAAATTACCCCGGCCGGTACTGTAACTACTATAGCCGGAAATGGCCCGGCAAGCCTCGGTTCGGCAAACGGAACGGGGCGTGCCGCCCAATTTTATTCGCCTAATTCGCTTGTTGTTGACGGCTCGGGTAATATTTATGTAAGCGACGGTGGTAATAACTCCATACGTGTTATTAATACAGCAGGTGTGGTAACAACGGTTGCAGGAAATTTCTCGTCTAATTTAAATACT
>Ga0206854_1182_pt1 | contig 15120 bp, 15 predicted proteins | sample Alteio_BWOrgCont_50_FD_152870 | JGI IMG/M metagenome (GOLD analysis project Ga0206854, IMG submission 152870) | Enriched cells from forest soil in Barre Woods Harvard Forest LTER site, Petersham, Massachusetts, United States -... | ecosystem: Environmental > Terrestrial > Soil > Temperate forest >...
GTGGTCATGGCTTGGCGGGGGGTGCGCGGGCCGTCATGCCGGCTGTAGTATGCGGGACGAGCCATTGGCGCTCCAACCTTGTGCTGTTATGAAACGCATTCGAGGCTGCTTATTTCCCCTATTTGATAGCCTGGATTCCGCGGCGTAGTTAAGGTTGTGGATCAAGGGGTTGTGGTTGGCGCGGGCGCAGCCGTGCTTTTCTTGTGACCAAGAAGTATGTACCCTCCCACTCCGCTTACAATGGCTGTGACGATCAGCCAAGGGACCTCGTCATCGGCCCCATCAGCCTGTTTGACGCCAGCCGGTTTTCCCGGAGGCAGCGGGCCTACGCCCTTGTCTTGCGCCATGGCGGCCGAAGACAGAAGAAGGGCGGCGACTATAAATCTAGTTGTTTTCACGACCAACAAAACCTTTCGCTCATCATTGTGCCGCTTCCCGTTCTTCAATTAGCTTCACATATCACCCATTATCCCAAAGCCATATTTCTACCCGCGCCACCATTGCAGCCGACATCCTCACCGCTGACAATCAGTTTGCTGTCGGCGTCCAAGCTTCCCCGCGTTGACGGGCGCGGCCTTTGCTGTCGCCGGCTTCATCACCAGGACGACGTTGCCGATCAGGTCGGCGGGGCGTTTCGCGCCGGTCGGGGGCTCAAGCATGACTACCCCAATAAGCCACAATGTAGCCCGTCCCATCCTCTAGATTGGCGAAATCATGTTCCGCCCTCAGCTCTTTCAACAGTGGCTGAATGGCTGCAATAGCAGCTTGGTCGGTAAGTGCCTCTATAGGATGCGAGGCAACCAGCTCCCCCGCCCTGGCAACGGATGGCGCAGAGCGGCGATAACATTTGAACAGGTAGGGCATATTCAAATCCTAACGTCCGGCTTACCCCTTATCAACCGCGATTAATTCCAAACTGCAGCGATACCGAAATTTCATTCAGCCAATGTCTACCTCTCTTGCGTATGAGGTCCGGAGAGGGGACGCAAAAGAATCTGTTGAGCCATTGCCGCACCTTTACGCCGCAAAGGCGTTTCGATCATTCGGTAATTGAGTTCAGAAAAAACGCCAGTCAAGGTCAGTCCACCTAATATGAATATGAAAGGATAGTTTGGACCGTATTTTCCATCACCGGCAATCATCCCCGTTCGGAACAAGATCTCATTTAGGAAGTATGCAGCTGGCGAATGGATCAAATAAATAGCGTACGAACGCGAGCCGATCCAGAGAAGCGCGCCTTTTATGTACGACGGCAACGGTAGAACGTATCCACGTTCGTATGAGGCCAGAAATACAATGATCGCACAAATAACTGCGATCAAACTTACGACTCTTAGTGAAACTAAAAGAACAGGTACTGCTATCAGGAGAAAGATAAGAAGGGCATTTAGTGCCAGCGATACAACGCGATTTCTACAAAAGGTCGGCTCAGACTGCCAGTAAATGTCTGTCTTAGAAAACTGATAAAGCGCGCAGCCCCATAGCAACGCATCAACCCTGCAGCACCAAAGGAAAGAGGTCGTAGGCCGGTCAGGAAAAATCAGGAGAAATATTATGGCGAGCATTGTTTTCCATCGCCAAGCGACGGGCGTCATGAGAATAAAAAACGGAAATACAAAATAGAACTGCTCTTCCAGTGCAAGGCTCCAATAAATCCTAAATGGATTTACCAAGGCGCCTGTGTAAAGGGCAAAATTTGCGACGTAGGAAACGATTGCAACGGCGCTGCGAAGCGCTGCTGAAAACTTCGGAAACTGTCCATATTCATTGAAGAACAAGGAACAGAAAACTAGCACGGCGACCCAAAACCACGCCGAGGGAATAATTCTAAAGAAGCGTCTTACCCAAAAAGCCTGGACAACCAACCAACGCCGACCATCTCGGCCATGTTTTTCCAAGGCTGTTAGAAAGCTCTTGCTGATAACGAAACCAGAAATGCAAAAGAACAAATCTACGCCTGTCCAAGCGCCGAAGATAAGGACTGGGCCTGTGCCCCAGCCTAAGATGTCCAAATAGTGATTGCCGACAACCAATAAAATGGCGACGGCGCGCAGGTACTCAATTTCCTTATTGATGGAATTTGGCCTCATTGCCATGTCAGCCCATATCGGATGGCCCTCCCTTAACATGTTTTTGAACTAGCGGCGAGCTAACCGGCGCTGATGGCTCCGGACCGTCCCGACCGCGCTTTTGGCGAATTTGAGGACACGGAGAAATACGTGTCCAAGGGGCGACTGCACTTAAATATGGGGCGAGACACTCGCTCCCGCCGGGCAAGAGTGAGGCGCAAATGCGCTTCACCCTCCCCGCTCGGCTGGACCTGGCCAGCGCCTGTAGGATTTCGGGGATATCGTGAAACTGATCGAAACGGCGGAAATTGCCTAGTTACCTGCCCATGCGTATTCGGTTAATATGGGCGCGAAAATGAGAATGATCCGCCTTCTAGGTTTTTTGGTAATTGTGGCCATGGCTGCCGCCCACGGATCAGCCTTCGCGCAGACGATCGTGCTGCCCGGCCAGGCCAGCTCTTCGGTCAACAATAATTGCCCTGCTCCGGTCGTCCCCGGAATTGCCCAGAGCTTGAGGGGCATTCTCATGTACGGACAGCCCACGCAATCCAATACCGTTTGTCCGGTGACTGGCACTGGAACTGCCAATGGAAGCTACGACGGCTACGGAAACGGCCTTCCTGTTCCGCCGCCCGCAATCCCTCAGACAGGCAACGGCGTACAACCCTAACCCAGCTTGCCATCGCTGTGGGTCGTGTGTCCACGCCAGAGCCCTTTTCGGTAGCCGCCTGTTGCCACCAAGAAAATGTTTCGTGTGCCACAGGAAGTCAGCTTGGCGTCGGTTAGGGACGTGAACAAGTTGATGAGCATGTTCACCTTTCGTTGAACCGGGAGGGGCCTCGCGGATCAGAATGCTCAAAAAGCTGACGCCGTGATACCGAAGCCAACGGCGCTGACTTTCGATCAGTTCGGGTACCACTCTGCGGAAGGCCCAGATGTCCTCCATGGCGTACCGCGTCCACGACGCCCAATGAATATCCAGCGAGACATTGAGCTGGCATCCTAAAGCTTTGGCGTGGCGATCAGCAGCATGCCATTCCTACCCGGCAAAATGACAGGGCTTCGGAGCGGTATTGTGATGTATGGGGCGGGATGCCGCTTTCGAATTATGCTTTAGACAATTTTGCAGAGCAATATCTGCCCGAATTTAGTGCGCCTCTACCTGTCGGCGCATTTGACTTCAGGTCCTATTGGACTGCTAAACTTAGCCCGTTGCACTTGGAGCTTGAAACCGCCAATGATAAAAATGCAAACGCAGTCTGCACCAGCGCATAACACCGCGGCGGATATTCAAACGCGCATATCCGGAGAAAATCTGGCCTTGCAGGAAAAATTTGCCACTGAGGGATACATCGGTCCGTTCAAATTACCCGATGACATCAAACTCAATGCGGTGCTGCAAGAGCGGTATTTGGCCGGCGTGAACCGCCTGTCCGCATTTTTTCCTCGCCGATTTCTGACTTGGTACAAATCCCTTCACGAAAAATCGGTACCCGTATTAAAAACCGCCTCAGTTTCTGAAATAACAGATAAATTACAAGCTGTATTGGGCGACGACATCTTGATTTGGGGAAGCCAATTTATTGCCCAGAAGCCTGAACATGCGCATAGCTGGCATTTGGACGTTGAATATGGATGTTGGAATGGCGCGACCCTATGGCTGGGATTGAAAAATCTGAACAGCAAAACCACACTCTCGTTGATTACCCATTCACATTTGCTGCAAACCGCCCCACAGGAATTGAAGGATAAATTCGGCGTCGATCCGCGCGATGACGATGCGATTCTCAATGAAGCAAAAAAGCTTGATCCCAGGTGCGAACTGAAAACATTCATCCTCACCCCTGGTGAATTCGTTATCTGGAGCGGCAGGGCCTGGCACAGCACTTCAAACAAAAGCGATAAAACAAGGTTCTCCATAATTCTTCAATATTGCACACCCGACAACGTTCCCAGAATTCCTTTGAATTATGATTATCCCGACACCAAATGGTCGGATGTCCGGCCACCTTGCGTCATGGTGAAAGGGAGCGATAGGTTTCATCGCAACAAGATTCTGTACAAAAAAGATATTGAGCTTCTTTATGCTTATCTACACCCGCTCTATTTTGCATATTACAAAGTCAGACGAATGCTGGGGTACGTGAGTCAAAATATTTCTTCGACTTGATCTTTGTTCGCCTCGCCAGAAAACCACTCTATTCATTCTTAAGGTGGGTAAATTCCCCCGGCCCGGCGAGCCCAAAGACCGCTGGTTCCTATGGCTTGGCTATCCGGACTTAGCTTCCGCCCGAGCTGATCAGCTCGGGCGCGGCCCCGGTTGCAATCCTGCCGGACTGCTCATAATGAGGGGCGATGCCGCGCCCGCAAATTCCTGAACCAGGACTGAAATACAGACCCGAGATTGACGGCCTGCGCGCCATCGCGGTGCTGGGCGTGCTGGCCGAGCATTTCCGTGTTCCCGGATTTCAGGGAGGCTTTATTGGCGTCGACATTTTTTTTGTGATTTCTGGGTTTCTGATCACCAGAATGATTTCGACCGAAATAGCGGAGCGCCGCTATTCGATCTGGACATTCTATGAACGGCGGGCACGGCGCATTCTACCGGCGCTGTTCTTCATGCTGATTATCGCCACCGCGGCTGCAATGGTCTTGCTGTTTCCGGGGGACCTGCGCGTTTATTCCCGCACCCTGCTGGGCACCTTACTTTTCATTTCAAACATCGAATTCTGGCGGATAACGCAGGATTATTTTCAGGCCCAGCGCGAAACGCAACCCTTGCTGCACACTTGGTCGCTTGGCGTCGAAGAGCAATTTTACCTTTTCTTTCCCCTGATTCTGATGGCGATCGCTCGGCTTCGACAGAACGCACGGACCGGCATCATCGTGGCGCTGACGCTGGTTTCTTTCGGGGTCAGCTGCTGGCTGACGAAGCAGTCCCAGGCGTCGGCGTTCTATCTGCTGCCGTCACGATTTTGGGAACTGGCCTGCGGATCGATCCTGAGCGAGCTGCGACCCGCCACGCGGTCCCGGCGGGTGGCGGACCTTCTATCAGTGGCAGGCTTTGGCGCGATCGCTATCGGCACTGTGCTGTTTGTCCCCGGAAAGACGCCCTTCCCGGGACTATGGGCTTTGTTGCCGTGCCTGGGGACAGTTGCCTTGATCGTGGGCGCCAGCAATGAGGGCTGCTTTGCAAAGCGACTACTCAGCGCACGCCCGGTCGTTTTTGTCGGGCTGATTTCATATTCCCTGTATCTCTGGCACTGGCCGTTGCTGACCTACCTGCGATTTGTTCGCCCGGAAGGGCCTACCGCACTGGATCTGTCGATCGCCGCAGCAGCCAGCTTGATAATGGCCACAGTCTCATGGCGTTGGATCGAACGGCCATTTCGGGGAGCATCCAACATATCCGTCAAAGCCCTTGCTGCCGGCGCGCTGTCATGCGCCGCTGTTCTCACCTTGGGCATCATCAAAGCCTACGATGGTTTCCCGGGGCGTTACGATGACCGCGTGAAGGCAATCCTCGCTGCCGAAGTGGAACCTTATAATAGCACGTGCTTCGACAAGCTACCTGAAACAAAGTCGTGCACAATTGGTGCTTCAACGAAGGCGGCACCATCCTTTCTGCTTTGGGGTGACTCCCACGCCGACGCGATCATGCCGGCTGTCGAGGCTGCCGCCATGCAGAAATCCCGCGCCGGCGCTGTTGTGCTAAATCACGAATGCCCGCCATTCTTGGGCGACATGTCACCAATAACAGAATGCGCGAAGGCCGACACCGCCGCCTTGCATATGCTGGCCGATAAAAAGCTGAATACTGTGATCCTGGTCGGCAACTGGCCGGCGCAGTCTCCGGTCAGCGCCCGCTATCTCTATAGGCTGCGGCAAGGCATCAGCGATCTTGAGGCGCGCGGTAAGCAAGTTATTCTGGTCGCAGACGTTCCCAACGAACCCGATTCGGTTCCCGACCGTCTGGCCAAGCAGCTGTTATTCGACGCGCCCCCAATAAAATGGCTGTCGCGATCCGACTATGAGAAACAGCAGAGCTTCCTGCTGGTGCCCGCGCAACGATGGACCGGCCAGCAGTTCAGCATTCTCCAACTCGCGCCCGCGCTATGCCCTCAGGCCGTCTGCCTAGTGCAGGTGGACGGCCGCCCGCTCTATCGGGACAGCGACCATCTGAGCCGCTTCGGCGCAAGCCTGCTGGTTTCGCAATTCAGCGCGGTGCTGTAGACCAACGATCTGGGCAAAGTTGTACCAAGTCGTATGCGAGACTACCCGTTTGAAGGTGGAGGACGTCGCCAAAAAACTGGACGAGCCTTCCTGGAGGGCGTTTGAGATACAGTTGGCCAAGTCACGATGCAGGTTTTTCCGACGCCAATTCCGGAATGCCTATTTTCTGGACTGGCACTCGCCGACCCGAAATTAAGTGGCGCATCGGGCGCTCGAAAAATAGCAACGAGACGTAGGACGCCGGCCAGGTGATGACGAATGCAAAGAGCACGAGAAAATTGATGCGCATGCCACTGAGATGCAACAAGTGGTTGCCAACAACGGTCAATACCCCCAGCAAGATAAGATCATGCAGCATATAGCTGGAATAGGTCAGTTGTCCTCCGGCGGCCCCTAGCCTTACCAAACGGGAAGCACTGCCTGATCCGTCAGCGCATATTCCGAACGCGACGGCGGCGTACAAAATCGGCAACAGAATAAACCAGTTGGCATGCATCGCCGCGCCAACGAAGAAAACCGCCAAGCTGCCCCACATCCAGATCTCGCCACGCCTCAACACCAGAATCTCGCGCAGCCGAAAAAGGCAAACTCCTAGACAAAATGAGGGAACGGCGCGGAATGGGCCGCCTGGAACGAGCCAGCCGAGCCATGCGTTTCCGTGAGCATAGATTGTGATGCCGACAAACCAGACCGCCGCCAGACCGCCGAGTAAAATAGTGCTGCGCTGAGCCAGGAAAAAAAAGATCGGCGCGCTTAGGTACATAAAAAATTCTGCCGAAATCGACCACGCGGGACCGTTGAAGGATAGGTGGCCACAGAGAGATGTCGCCTGCAGGAAGAAAATGTTCGGCAGAAAACATCGCATATCAAAAATTTGCGGGTGATTGATATGCACGCCGCGAGCGGTGCCGACAGCTCCAAGCAATGCGAACACCGCCAGCGTGGCCCAATGGAGCGGCCCCAGCCGGGCAACCCGTCGGCGGAGAAACACCGCATACGCCCGGAAATCTGACAGTTTATCGAAGTATAGAAACGCGATCACGAAACCCGAGATGACGAAGAATAGGTCCACGAACAGCGATAGCGCGTCGGTGAACTGGCTATCTATCGTCAGCGCGCCTTGGAGATTTTGGCTTGCATGGAGGAATACGATTGCGGTTGCTGCCACAAGCCTTAGGCAATCGAGATGGAGAAATGCCTCTGACTCCGGCCGGAGTCGCGGTAGGAACGACATCCAGCCCCTCGCAAGATCGAACTAGGATTATTTAACGCTTCTCAGCGTGGTCCGCAATCGTGATCGGAACACCCAGTGGCAAGTCCCAATCCCTTCAGGGGAAAGTAGCGACGGACCTATGCAGGGACCGGCACCGAATGGCGGAACGGTGTTAGCATCTGAGAGGTTGACTTTATTTACTAAAGCGAAGGCCGCATGTCTGACCTTTGTTCGTCATTTATCATGGTATCAGTGTGGTGGTCTTGTTAGTTACCCGATAGGCGACAAGCCCAATCCATTCATGCACGGCTAGCTCTAATATGTTTAGATTCGCCGAAAAACTCGACGGGAAACCCAGTCCTGAGTAATGCGTACCGGTTAAGTAGTCAGACGACCAAGGTATCATCTTCCAACCCAATCTCTGCGCTACCCCCATCGCACGCGGCATATGAAAAGCTGATGTTACGAGAATCCATGTCTCATTGGGTTTCGGGGAGACAATTTTCTGGCTGAGGGCGATATTCTCCCAAGTGTTTGCTGATCGGCGCTCAAACGTAACATTATTGGCATTAATGCCCGCTTGGCGGAAAATTACGCTTGCAACATCCGCTTCAGTTCCAACACTTCTAATCAATTGACCAGAACCACCAGAAAAAACCAATCTCGCATTGGGATAGCGGCGTGCCGCGTCAGCGGCGGCAAGCACTCGCGCCGAACCCGTGAGGGACATAGGCATACCGCGTTCCACCAAGATTTCTGGAACTGCACCACCGCCCAACACGAGAATACCATCGACATGACTTGGCCACTCGCGGTGAGGAAAGCGGTCTTCAAGGGGTTTAACCAGCCATGACCCTAGGGGAAAAACAAGGATCAGGGCAAAAAGAGTTGCGGCCGTCCAAATAATACGAAGGCCGAGTTTGCGGTGACGGGTTTTGGCACGAAGTATTACGCCTGTTACCAGAAGGAGTACTAGAAAATTTCCAGGCTCAACAACGAACCAGAAACATTTCGATAAGACGAAAAACATGATTTCTGCCCTCCTTTAACAGGCTTACTGTAAGCTTTGCATTCCAGCAGAGGAATCTAGATGCCAATGAGAAAAAACAGTGAATTTCGCTACGACTTCATAAAATCACCCGACTGCCGGGAGATCATCGTTGATGGTGTTTACGGTACCGCAGGGCCGCGCGGACGGATCAATGTGATCCTTTTTACGGAGCGCAATCATATTCCTGCATCGGTCACGCATAGTATCGAAGCGGATGGTTCTGCCGGTCCGGAAATTCTTGCCAAGCGTGAATTAAAAGACGGGCTGGTTCGCGTCGTCGAGACTGTATTGTTGTTGGATTTGGCCGCTGCAAAGGAGATGCACTCGTTCCTGGCTGCTCATATTTCGGAATTGTCTAAGCGTTAAAGCGTGGAACTCTCTAGGGCCCATCTCATTTAAACAACGCGCACCTTTCCAACCTTCATTCTTGATGATTTTTATTCGGGAGAAATTCTGTGAAAATCGTAATGTTATTCAGCATCATTTTGGGCCTTCTTTGCTCTGGGCACGCGATCGCGGGAAACGTGGCAACTGCCTGCACCGGGCGGGGAACTAATTCGTTCATAAACGTGGATGCGTGTGGCGCTAAAGGTGACGGCAAGACTAACGATGCGTCCGCTTTTGCAACAGCCTTTTCGAACTCGCGAAATGTCACTTGTACCGCGGGAAAGACCTACTACATCGGCAGCATCATAATAATTTCGACCGACAAGACAATCCTAAACGCCGATGGTTGCAAGTTCGCTCCGCATCTCAATCCTTCTACGAATTCCATTTTCGACATTGAGGCCAACAACGTCACACTAAACGACCTCCATGTCATGGCAGGCTCCGGCGGCTGGGCGGTCTCTGCCGGAGTGACGAGGCCGGTATCCAAAGTCACGATTAACGATGAGACCTGCGATGGTTCCGACAATGCTCCCATGAGCGGGTGTAATCAGATCGCGAGCGTTACTGACTTCAGAATCAACGTTTGGACCGACGTTTCTTCAGGTTACGGGTTGCTACAAAAGTCTGGAACAAATTCTCATAACGTTTCCGTCGCGCATTTTCATAGCCGCGACATGTATGGGGACCTGATAGCGGAAAACTCCGTTAGTGGAACGTCCACGAATTGGTCCGTAGATGACGGCATTTTTGAAGGGGCGCACGGTTACCAAACGCCGGCCACCGAGCAACGTTTCGCCAGTTTTACCACTGCTGACGGGATTACCATTTCGAATGTCACTGTGCAGCACGCCAATGGCGACTCAGCTGTGCATTTCGAGGGATCGGCGAAAAATATCAAGCTCGTGAACGACACCTTCAAAGACAATTTGTCGACTGGAGGAAGCGACGGCTACGTGACGTACAACAACTCCGCGAACAATATAAATGCGACGCAAATTAAGTGTATTTTCGCCACTGCGGGAAATGCCCCTTATTGCTTTGGCGGAGCAGCGAACTCCTATTCCAACCGGCTGGAATTTACGAATGTCGAGTGCCAGGACACGACGGGGCTTCATGCGTTTGGTTGCTTTGAATTGGATTTCCACACAGGGCCTACTAAGATTACTGGCGGCGGTGGAGACGGTCTCTTACAATTCATCCTGACCAAAAACACAACAAATCTCAGCATCAGCGGAACAAACGTCACGAATAGCAAGGTGCAGTGATTTAGGCATGCCGACTTTACCGCGTTAAGTTGGCATTCCTTGCGCTTGGTAGTGTCATCGAGTTCACTGCGTGGGGCAGCACAGAATAGTTTTGCGCTTGGACCGTTTCGAAATACGAACGGCCAGGAACGAATGCACTGTCCCCATCTCATTACAAATTCACGGTGGCCCAGCTAGCCCACCATCGCGATAGGTCGGAAATATCTAACCTCCGGCGATCCAAAGTTTGAGAACAGCGCAAACCAGAACAGAGCCTCCCTCCGAACGGGGTCATCTGCGGCAACCTCAGAGCGGTTGCCGTCAGAAAATGCTATTAGAAACAATGACTTATTTGGACAATGCTATATCGTCCGCTCTCCAGCGTTCAGGCGGTGAACATGTTGACGTTCACGCGACGAACACGGTACCCTATCCTGGTTCAGGCATAAGGTGGGACGTTGCAGGAGAACGCCGAACAAACGCGAATCATTCTGGAACTTTTGAACTCCGTCGAGCGAAACGGGTCGGAATCGCAGCGCAGCCGCGCGTCGGACTTTGGGATCGCTGTCGGGCTTGTCAACGCCTACATAAAGTATTGCGTCAAAAAGGGCTATGTGAAGGTCAAGCACTTCCCTGCCCGGCGTTACAGTTATTTGCTCACGCCGAAAGGGTTTGCCGAAAAATCAAAGCTCACGATGGCGCACCTCTCCAATTCATTGGCATTTTTCCGTCAGGCGAGAACCGACTGTGCAGCTATATTTGCGGAAGCTGAACGCCGGGAATGGAAATCTGTGGTTTTGGTTGGTGCCACGGAAGTCGCGGAGATTTCCGTGCTCTGCGCGATCGAGAGGGGTGTGAAAATTACGGCAGTAGTTACGCCCGAACAGACAGGCGAGACGTTCGTTGGATTTCCGCTGTTCAACTCGCTTGAGGCAGTCCCCTTTCCGTTCGACGGTATTATTGTCACTGACATAAAAAGGGCGGTTGAGGCATGCCGAGAGGCGCACTCGATGTTCGGAAAAGAACGCGTGTTAATCCCGTCGTTTCTCAACATTGCGACCGACGTCCCCGCGGAGACAAAGTGATGAGCAGAATTGGGCGAAAGTGGTGTGTGGTGCGAACACATGCGCACGCCGAAACCAAGGCGATCGAAAATTTGCGCCGTCAAGGCTTCGAGACATATCTGCCGAAGTTTCGCAAGTTGAGAAGTCATGCCCGGCGGCGGGATCTTGTCGCCGCGCCCCTCTTTCCGCGATATTGCTTTGTGGCGTTGGATAAAGCATGGGGCCGCTGGCATGCCATACGCTCAACCATCGGCGTCGATCGCATTCTGGGCGGTGATGGCGGCCCTGCAAGTATCGGAGATGAAGTCGTCGACGAATTGAGGCAACGCGAAGATGCCGATGGGTTCATTCGAATGGACGAAAATCGGCGCTTCTCTACGGGCGAGCAGGTGAAATTTGTCCGTGGTATCTTTTCGTCATGCAGCGCGTTGGTCGAGGGGATGGCGGACAAGGATCGGGTCGTCGTGCTGCTCGATATGCTGGGCCGGAGTGTACGTATTTTGATTGACGAAAACGCGGTGGTGGCGGGATAGCAATACCGCCGGCAGGCCGCTATGCATGGGGTCGAAAGCAAGCGCTTTCACCCAAAGTGCGGTAGCATGGAAGAATGGCAGGCATGACTTCCTTTGCTCGTAGAGTTTGGCGGTCCGCTCGGTGGATTGCCGCTGCCGCCAAAGGACCGACAATCCTGCGACCGGAGCGGATTAGCGGCCTCGCGGGCCTCGGCGCCCTCCATCACTCCGCGCATCTTTCCGTCTGGCCAGAATCGGAAGATTCAACTTGTCGCTTATCGCTTGGGCGCAAAGTCTACATCGGCAAGGACGTAGAGATTGCCGCAATCGGACCCGGCTCCGTCCATATCGGAGACTTCACCACGATCCAGGATCGCTGCCAAATCTACGGCGATCTCTATATCGGCGCTCATTGCATCTTTGCGCGCAACGCGCTGGTGATATCGACCGAGCACGTGATCCGGGAGAAACCCACATGGCTCATCAGCGACCAGGATGTGCTATATGCCGAACTCGTCCGTGAAAATGCGCGGCCTCGCGGCCAGAAAATTTGGATTGAAGAGGATTGCTGGCTTGGATGGGGCTGCACGATAATGCCTGGAGTCTATATCGGGCGCGGCGCAGTAATCGGCTCAAATTCCGTTGTGACACGGAACGTGGCCCCCTATGAAATTCATGGCGGAGTGCCAAATAGGCGGATCTCGGAAAGGTTCGACTTTTCCCCGCCGGCTGCAATCGACGCCCTTAATGACCGGCATTTGCCTTACTTCTACCGCGGCTTTCGCCTTCGGCAGGCTGACCTCGCCGAATCGCGAAGTCGCGGCTGCATCGGCGCAGGATTTGAGACCGCGCTGGTGCTGAGCGGAGTTGAGAACCCGGTTGCATTAATCACGGGCCGGCGGCTTCGCGATGGCGGCCCGCTGACACTGCAATTCTCCATAAATGGAGCGGATTGCGGCAAACACGTTATCCACGATGAGGAATTTAAATTGAACGTCTCTCCCCATAGCCCGCATCTGGAAAAACAAACGCGGCTCCCGCCCCCGCTGCAATCCCATACCGTGATCGAAATTACAGCGGAAAATGACGCCCCGCAGTCGGAACTCAAATTCGAGCTCGCCTCCGCTCGCCTCGAGCCGAATCAAATGACCGTCGCAGCAGCGACCACCAAGACGGCCATGCCGCCTTTCTTCGAATAGCGCAATGAAATCTTTGCGCGCTTCCGAATTTCGATTGGTCAGAGATCTTCTGGCCTACTCAATCCGCGAATATGTCAGCATCGTGCCGATCATGTTGCTCGGTGTCATATCCTCGCTAATCGAGCTTGCCGCCGTCTTTAGCATCATCCCCCTTGGGATACTGAGCGGTGGCAAGCCGATTGCCACGACTTCGCTTTTGTACAAGCTTCCAGCGATGCTCGGTTTCATACCGGACGCGAAATTCTACGTCATCGTGTTCTTAACGTTGATGTTGCTGCGCATGCTGACATTTATGGCGACGCAGATACTGAATTCCTATGTAATGCAAACGCTGATGGCGCATTTCTCCACGCACGCGTATGCGACATTTATCAGCCACCTGCCATTCGAGCAAATTCTCAAGCATCAGATCGGCCACTTCGTCACCTTGGCCGGCGATGAAGCCAACCGCGGCGCCCAGATCGTTGTTGGCGTGATGAAATTGGTTCCGGTGGCGTTCCTGTTTCTGGCATACATCGGGGCACTCTTCTATCAATCGTGGACTGCAGGTCTGGCCTTGCTGGCGCTTCTGACCATGTCGATCGTATCGCTGCGCAATGCGTTCAAGAAGTCGCTTGCCCTCGGTCAACGGCAGCAGGATGAAAGTCGCACCGCCGGCACGCATTTCATCGAATCTCTGAGTGGCTTGCGAACTGTTCGAGGCTTCACCGCCGAAGGCTTCGTCACGTCTCACTATTCAAGCCTGATGAAGAATTACAGCTGGACGCTGTTCGTAAACGATACGCTGTCGCAGCTTACGCAACTGCCGGCGATGATCCTCATTGCCGGCCTTCTTGGCGTCGTGGCCGTTTATGCCAATGCGTCAGCGCTCATTCGCGACATGCCTTTCATTCTTGCCGCGATCATGATTTTTATGCGCCTTCAGCCCATAGCCAATCAGGGGCTTGAGGCGGCCTTAAAGCTGACGGCGAACCTGAAGGCAGGCCGCAATGTCGCGGACATGCTCATGGCCGTAAGCGCTTCTGACAACGGTGAGACGCTGCCTGTCTTCCCCGCGGCGGAGCAAATTACGCGTATCGATTTCGACCGGGTTTCGTTCCGGTACAGTGCGGACACACCATTCATTCTTGACGACTTCACCTGTAGTTTCGAGGCCGGCACTAGCTACGCGGTCGTCGGCCCATCGGGCGTCGGCAAATCGTCTCTGGTCGATTTGCTCTTGCGCTTTTTCGATCCGGTCGGTGGGCGCATTCTTGTAAATGGGCGGGACATTTCCCGCATTTCGAATTCCTCATTGCGCCAGCACATTATTTTGGCTGAACAGGCCACGCGCATCTTTCACGGCACCGTTCTTGAAAATGTGCAATTCGGTCACATGAGCGCGAATGAAGAAGCGAACGCGGCGCTGCAGGCGGTAGGGCTCCAGGATTTGCTTTCCATTTTGCCGGACGGCGCCGAAACGGTTTTGAGTTTTCAGGGAAGCAATTTTTCTGGAGGACAGCGCCAACGCGTCGGCCTCGCCCGGGCGTTAATTCGCACCGCTGACGTTCTGATCCTGGACGAAAGCACGAATGCGCTCGATCAGATCACCCGGGAGCGGATTCTTGACATTCTCCTCGAAGATTACGGACGCAAGATCATTATCTTTGTCACTCACGATCCATATGTGATCAACCGCGTCTCGAAAGTTGTGCGGCTGGGGCCCTCCTCGGGAGAATTGGATTTTCCTTCTGTTGCCGCGGACGGCGGCGGGCCATCGACCGCGCAAAGACTGATGGCAGACAGGGTTGAATCACTGCCGGAAGGAAGCCGTGGCTAGCCGGTTCAACCGTTCCGTGCGACGGGCCAAGGACATGGCCCTCCAGCTTTTGGGCATTGCTGCCGTAGTGCCGGCGCTGATCAACTATTTGCGCGGCCGTCCCATTCCGCATAAGGCGTGGATGGCGTTGATGCGTGCGCATTGCGCCAGCAATGGGCGAATGAGCGATATACTTGATGGCGCCGTTCGCCTGCTTCGGCCCGGCCGGCCTCCTGCGGACGTCACGGGCTTGCTGGGCCATTTTACGGTTGCCGATCAAAGGCGCATCGCGAATGCGATCGCCCGCGACGGATATTACATCTTCAACAGCAGGATGCCGGACGAGT
>Ga0206854_1183_pt1 | contig 15103 bp, 13 predicted proteins | sample Alteio_BWOrgCont_50_FD_152870 | JGI IMG/M metagenome (GOLD analysis project Ga0206854, IMG submission 152870) | Enriched cells from forest soil in Barre Woods Harvard Forest LTER site, Petersham, Massachusetts, United States -... | ecosystem: Environmental > Terrestrial > Soil > Temperate forest >...
GATTGACAATAAGAGAATTAAAAACCTCGATGATTTCCTTGGGAAGACATACGAATTTAAAATTCTTAAAATCAATATCGATAGAAAAAATATTGTGGTTTCTAGAAGAGAACTCCTTGAAGAAGAGAGAGTTTCTCGCAAAGCGGAACTCCTTGAGCATATCCAGAAAGGGGCGGTCCTCAAAGGTTCTGTCAAGAATATCACAGACTTCGGCGTCTTCCTCGATCTCGATGGAATTGATGGCCTTCTCCATATCACAGATATGACATGGAAAAGAATTAAGCACCCGTCTGAACTTGTCCGCTTAGGTCAAGAATTAGAAGTTGTTGTTCTCCATATCGACAGCGAGAAAGGGCGTATTGCATTAGGTCTCAAACAGAAAGAAGAGAATCCATGGGAAGAAATTGAAAAACGATACCCACCAGGGACACATGTTCATGGGAAAATCGTCAATCTCGTTTCTTACGGCGCGTTCATCGAAATCGAACCGGGCATTGAGGGTCTTATCCATGTGTCTGAGATGTCATGGACAAAAAACATCACCGATCCAAGTGAAATGGTCCGCGTAGGAGATGAAGTCGATGCAGTGGTTCTTTCCGTCCAAAAAGAGGAAGGGAAAATTTCATTGGGAATCAAGCAAACTGAACGCAATCCTTGGGAAGAAGTTGAGAAAAAGTATCCTGTTGGAAGTAGCGTTGTTGCTGAAATCCGCAGTTTGACAAATTACGGGGCGTTTGTAGAGCTAGAGCCGGGTGTTGATGGATTGATCCACATCTCCGATCTTAGCTGGATCAAAAAAGTTTCCCATCCTTCTGAAATTTTGAAGAAAGGCGATAAAGTAGAAGCGATCATCTTGTCTGTCGATAAAGAGAGCAAGAAAATCACTTTAGGTGTGAAGCAGCTCAGCACGAATCCTTGGGATTCTTTAGAGCAAGCCCTCCCGATCGGTTCTATCGTTCATGGGACTGTGGCAAAGACAACGGCTTTCGGAGCTTTTGTTCAGCTTGATAACGGCATCGAAGCGCTCATCCATGTGACAGAACTCTCCGACCAACCTTTTGGAAAAGTCGAAGATGTGGTGTCTAAAGGCGACAGCGTCACAGCTAAGGTGATTAAACTCGATCCTGAGCATAAGAAAGTGGCTCTCTCGATCAAAGAATACCTCATCGAGAAGAATCAACAGAATCGAGATGACATCTCCCTCGGCTCCAAAGCAAAGAAGAAAAAAAAGAAAACTTCTGCGGAAGATGACGAAGAACAAGGATAGAGATCATGAATAAAGACCTCATCGCTATTTTTGAGTATCTTGAAAGAGAAAAAGGGATCAAGCGCGAAGTAATCATCGAAGCGATCTCCGAATCCCTGCGCGCGGCTGCACGCAAAAGTGTGAAGGGATTGGGAGAAAAAGTGACGGTGGAGATCAACCCTAAAACAGGTGAGATCGAAGTCTTCACGCAGAAAAAGATCGTCGAAAAGGTGACTCACCCAACAGATGAGATCGCCTTAGAAGACGCGAGAGCTTTCGAGCCAGAATGCCAACTCGGCCAGTGGCTCGAACTCTCTGTCCCTCCTCAAGATTTTGGGAGAGTGGCGGCAGCAGCGGCGCGCCAGATCATCACCCAGAAACTCAAAGGTGCGGAGCGCGATGTCATTTACGAAGAGTACAGACATCGTGTGGGCGAAATCATTTCAGGGACTGTGAAAAGGTTCTTCCGCGGGCGGACTGTGGTTGTAGATCTTGGAAAAGTCGAAGCGATTTTGCCTGAGAGAAATTATCCGAAGATGGAAAGATACAATGTCGGAGATAAAGTGCAGGCTCTTCTCTACGACGTGCACGATACAGAGGGAGGCGGGGCAGAAGTGATTTTGACGCGCAGCCATCCTGAATTTGTCTCTGCCCTCTTTACACAAGAAGTTCCTGAACTCCACGATAAGACAGTCGCGATTGAAAAGATCGTCCGCGATCCTGGATATCGGACCAAACTCGCCGTCCAGTCCTATGATCCAAAAGTGGATCCTGTAGGCACCTGTGTGGGAGTGCGCGGCACGAGGATCAAGAACGTCATTCGAGAGCTCAACAATGAGAAGATCGATGTGGTCCCCTTTGCAGAAGATCCGATTCAACTCTTGAAAAACCTCCTGTCTCCGATTGAACCCAAGAAGATCAAGAATTACGAAAATCGCCTATGGATCTTGGTGGCGGATGAGGAATATCCCCTTGTCATTGGCAAGCGCGGGATGAATGCTCGGTTGATTGGCCAAATGCTAGAAAAAGAGATCGAGGTACAAAAACTCACCGATTATCAAAAACTTCTCCATGTACAGATGGTAGAGCTCGGAGATTCTCCGGATACTTTCTTCGATGAGAAATTGAAAATCGAAGGAGTCAGTGGTTTGATCAATGAGAGCTTGATTGGTGCAGGATATGACACATTCCGTAAGTTCATGCAAACTGACCCAGCCGACATCCCTACAAAAGTTCCGGGGGTCAACTATTATGACCTCGCAGACAAAATTTTAGAACAAATGCGCAAAAAGAAGAGTTAACCTTTGGCAAAAAACCTCAAACTCAACATCAAAAATCTCCAGCTCGCCGGAGCGCTCAAATCGAAAAAAGAAGAGGGTGGGGAGGAATCTCCTGCAAAAAAGGGTGAAACCGAATCTGCACCGAAACAGCGTATCAGCCGTTTACGGGAAGACTCTTCGATTTCGTCTGCCTTAAAGCAAGCTGAAAAAACGCTCGCTGCACGTGATCGAGATAAAGAAAAAGAAGTTGTAGACCTCTCCCCTAAAAAACGGAAATCTCGACTCATTCAAGAACCAGGTCTCTCAGAAAAAGAAGAAGCAGTTCCTGTCATAGAAAACGAAGCTCCTCCACAAATTGAGGAACCACCAGCTCCCGCAAAATCTGTAGAAGAAGTGAGCCCCTCGACTCCTACGCAGGTTCTTGAAAAAACACCTACACCTAAAGCGGAATCTCCTTCTGCAGCTCCAAAGCCTGCACACACATCACCTGCCCCTGCAGCTCCTTTTGCAAACGAAGCGCCCAAGGCGGCTCTCGATATTCGCAGAGCCAAAGAGCTCAAGCCTCAGAAGAAGAAAGAAGAAATGCGGTTCGATTCGCGCGACAGGCAAGGTTTGCGCGATACAGAAAACGAAGCATGGCGCAAAAGAAGAGCTCATAAGCCAAAAAGATACGTACAAGAAGAAGTCGTTCGTCCTAAGAGTCTTACAATCAGACTTCCAATCACGATCAAAGATCTTGCCCAAGACATGAAATTGAAAGCCTCGCAATTGATTGCGAAGCTCTTCATGCAAGGGATCACTTTGACGCTGAATGATTATCTCGATGATGCGACGGTAGTGCAACTTTTAGGCCACGATTTTGGCTGCGAACTCAAGATTGACACTGCGGAAAAAGAGAGAATCCAAATTACAGGCAGGTCCATCAAGCAAGAGATTGGAGAATCTGCGCAAGACGTTCTCGTATTAAGACCCCCTGTTGTGACGTTCATGGGTCACGTAGATCACGGGAAAACAAGTTTGATCGATGCGATCCGCAAATCCAATCGCGTTGCAGGAGAAGCAGGAGCCATCACGCAGCATATCGGCGCGTTTAAAGTGTCAACTGCCGCAGGCGATGTGACGATTTTAGATACACCGGGTCACGAAGCGTTTTCTGAGATGCGCTCTCGAGGAGCGAACGTAACAGATATCGTCATCCTCGTTGTAGCCGGAGATGAAGGGATGCGGATGCAAACGGATGAGGCAATCCGCCAAGCGAGAGAAGCCAATGTCCCGATCTTGGTCGCTTTGAATAAATGCGATAAACCCAATTTCGATGCACAGAAAATCTACCGCGAACTTGCCGACCGAGACCTTCTTCCAGAAGCTTGGGGCGGGACCACCATCGCTGTACAGTGTTCGGCGACGTCAGGACAAGGGGTCACAGAGCTTCTCGAGATGATTGCCCTCCAAGCAGAAATTTTAGAGCTCCGAGCGCAACCGAATGCGAGAGCTCGCGGTACGATTCTTGAATCAGAGATGCATAAAGGACTCGGAGCCGTGGCAACGGTCCTTGTGCAAAACGGGACGCTCCGCAAAAATGATGCGATCGTGTTTGGTCACTATTCAGGTAGAATCAAGACGATGCACAACGACCATGGAGTGACTGTAGATATCGCGGGGCCATCCACGCCGGTCAAGATCACAGGTCTTTCAGAACTTGCCCTTGCGGGATCCGAATTCATCGTTGTGAAGAATGAGAAAGAAGCGCGCGAACTTGCCGAGGCTCGTGTTGAAGGAATGGAAAGGCACACGATGGCGCAAGCCAAGATCGGAAGCCTTGAGAAGATGATGGCCAAGAAAGAAAGTGGCGAGAAGAAGATCCTCCCCTTGATTTTGCGTGCCGACGTACAAGGATCTTTGGAAGCTTTGAAAAATTCTTTGATGAAGATCAAGTCGGATAAAGTCCGCATTGAATTTGTCAGCGCGGATGTGGGTGAGATTTCTGAATCAGATATTGAGCTTGCTGCAGCGTCTAAGGCAACCATTGTCGGTTTCCATACGAGAATTGAAAGTCATGCGGCAGATCTCATTAAACAAAAGAATATCTCCGTCTATACGCAAGATGTGATCTACCATTTGATCGATGAAGTGAAAAACCGGATGAGACTCCTTCTCGACAAGTTGGAAAAAGAGATCGAGGTAGGAGCAGCTGTTGTGAAAGCAGTGTTCAAATCATCTCAACTGGGCAATATTGCGGGATCGCAAGTTACAGAAGGGGTGATCAAGCGCCAAAGCAACATTCGGCAGCAGCGCGGAAATAACATCATCTGGAGAGGCAAACTCGCCTCTTTAAAACGGGTGAAAGAAGATGTCAAGGAAGTCCAAAAAGGTTTCGAGTGTGGAATCGTATTGGAAGGACAATCTGACGTGAGAGAAGGAGATATCTTCCAAGCCTATGACATTACATATTTAGAGCAAGACCTGTGAAAAAACAACGTATTCAACGAATTAATTCCCTTTTGAAAGAAGTGATCTTCGATGTGATCCAAAAACAGGTGCACAATCCCCATGTGACCCTTTTTGTTTCTGTCACGAATGTGGACACATCAGAAGATCTCTATCATGCCAAGGTATATGTGAGTCTCATTGGGACCGACCCAGAAAAGGAGAAAGTCCTTACCGCGCTCCAATCAGCGGCAGGCTTCATCGCCGTCAACGCCTCGAAACAGGTATCGCTGCGCCATTTTCCAACACTTACGTTCTACCTAGACCGCGCAGCAGAAGACCACTTTAAGATCGAAAAAATCCTCTTTGACATCGAAAAAGAGCGACTCGCACGCCCCCATGAAGAATAGTCAAGGCATCTTGCTCGTAGATAAAAAAGCGGGATCTCCCTCCTTTCGCTTGGTCACTCTTTTGCGCCGTCTCACGCGCATTCAAAAAATTGGTCATGCAGGCACATTAGACCCCTTTGCAACAGGCGTGATGGTGATGCTCATTGGTTCTGAATATACAAAGAAGTCAGATCAGTTTTTGCACGCCGATAAACAATACAGAGCTACATTCCATTTAGGGATCACAACGGATTCATATGATATTGATGGGACTGTGATTGCCCGGAATGACAAAATTCCAACGCAAGCGCAGATCGAAGCCGCAGTGACAACCTTCCAAGGAACGATTCTCCAAACACCTCCCATGTTCTCTGCAAAGAAAATCCAAGGACAAAAACTTTACGACCTTGCGCGGCAAGGAATTTCGATCCCGAGAGCCCCTGTAGAGGTCCGGGTAAAAATAGAAATTCTTCGCTACGAATACCCCCACCTAGAACTCCTCATCGATTGTAGCAAAGGTACTTATATCCGATCTCTCGCCTATGATTTAGGAGAGCTTCTAGGAACTGGGGCGCACGTGTCCACTCTCATTCGAACGAAAAGCGGAGCTTTTCATTTGGAAGATTGTATCCCCGAAGTCTATTTAGAAGACCCCAACTATACCCCCATTTTAAAGGAATCATATGTCTAATCTATCGTGTGCTATTGTTGGACTCCCAAACGTAGGGAAATCTACCCTCTTCAATGCTCTGACCCGGAAACAAATTCCTTCGGAGAATTATCCTTTTTGTACCATTGATCCGAATATCGGCATTGTGGAAGTACTCGACCGAAGACTAGACGCTCTTTCCGAGCAATCTAAATCTAAGAAAATCATGTATGCCACGGTTTCTTTTGTTGATGTGGCGGGACTTGTGAAAGGAGCTTCTCAAGGAGAAGGTTTGGGAAACCAATTTCTCTCACACATTCGCGAGACCGATGCGATTGCGCAAGTGGTGCGCTGTTTTGAAGATTCTGATGTGATCCACGTCGCTGGAAAAGTAGATCCGATCCAAGACATTGAAGTGATCTCTCTAGAACTGATCCTTGCAGATCTTCAGATGGCGGAAAACAGTCTGTCTCGCATGGAAAAACAAGCCAAGGGGAAAAAAGAACTTCTGCCTACCGTAGAATTCTTAAAAAAAGCAGTGGATCATCTCAATCAAAGTTTGCCAATGCGCGCTCTTACGCTCACACCAGAAGAAGAAAAAGTTGCAAAGCTTTATCCTTTTCTCACGCGCAAAAAAATGCTTTACATCTGCAACGTGAGCGAAAATGATCTCCCCTCGATGAACAACCCCTTTGTCGAAAGAGTGAAAGAGTATGCAGCCAAAGAAGGGAGTAGAGTCATTCCGATCTGCGCAAAAATTGAAGAAGAAATTTCCCGTTTAGACGAAAAAGATGCGGAAGAATTTTTGATGAGTTTGGGTCTGAACGAATCAGGTTTAAGTAGACTGATTAAAGAAACCTTTTCTCTTCTCGACCTCATCACGTACATTACGTCAGGAGAAATTGAAACAAGAGCCTGGACCATTCACAAAGGGACACCCGCGGCAGAAGCTGCCGGCAAGATCCATAGTGATATCGAAAAAGGGTTCATTCGAGCAGAAGTTGTGACATACGACGACATGATGCGCTGTCACGGAAGAGTCGGGGCCAAAGAAACAGGCAAAGCCCGCTCTGAGGGCAAAGAATACATCGTCAAAGATGGCGATGTCATTCTCTTTTTCCATAATTAAGAGCTGCAAGTGTCATGAAATGGTTTGCTTTAAAGGACAATTTTAAATAATTGCACACAGGTTGAGAGACTTTGCCGGGAGAGTAGGATTCTTCATAACAAAAACTTGTGGCGCCTCTTTCTATTGTCTCTTGAGCAAACTCTCTTAATTTTTTAATCCCATCCTGGAACTCCATTTCTTCTGTATTCTCTAAAATGCAGGGCCCTTCCCACAGATTCACTACCGGGAACACCCGATCTATCCATGACGCGCTCGAACAAGAAGTGTTTTCCTCAATAGGAGGCTCTTCAACAGGAGAAGGTGTTTCAATAATTTTTTTCCTAAAGATCAAACTGCCTATATGAAATGCAAGAGCCTCTTTGTACCAAGTATTCTCTAAGTCTATCTCCATCTGCTTCCATACTTCGTGCAAATTTTTTTCGGAATCATCAAGTCCAAAATGTTCTTGCATTCTGTCATCGCGTTCTGAGAGCACAAGCTCATCTTCTTTAGTAGCTAGACGGTTCCATGTATACTCCCCGTTTTCATAGCTCCAGATTTCGCATTTATCTGGAGTGTGTTCTGCGTGAGTATACATAAAACGCTGCAGAGGCGTAAGACAAGGACTGACAGACATGAGGCCCCCCTATACTTTCACCATTGGCTCTAGTTTCTTCATACCAAGCCATTGAGTTTTAGTTTGTGGTTTTTCACTTGGAGTAGCTCTCGCGAGCGTTACATTCGATGGCGCGCTGCGAATCAAGATGGAAGGCCCAGTAGACTGAACCGTCATTGCACTTTCTCCAGAAGAAAATGTCATTCTTTTACAACTTGCCAAAGCCGACCTAGAGGTCTCACGATCCAACTGAATCTGATCATTGCCGACCGATTGCAATGCAAACCGGATCAACTCTTCGCTCGCACTCTTGCAATCCTCTTCTCTACTTTCCAAAGGTGCATCTCCTGTGCGTCTTTCTACAATGCATCTCCCCTCGGACACACTCGATGCAGAGAGATGTTGCATCATGACCATTCGCTGGTCAAAAATATGATGGAATGGGTGTGTCTGTTGCCTGTGACCCCCTATTCTGTATATCTCCTCTCCTAGACGAACAACGGCGCCATAAGTACCTTCTTGGGTATTTCCATGAATCCCCATCGACACCTGTTCGATCGTTTCCGCTGCAGATCCTTCTTGGATCGAACGGACACGGTCGCGTATCCATTGTCCCCCTTGTTCAGTCTCCGCATGAACAAGGACAAAATTGCCATCCACTTCTTTCCAAACTTCCGCGGTGGTGGAAATAAAAGGTGGCTGCGATCTAAAAAAACTGTGCATTGCACTTACGGAACATGACATAATCCTTTCTCCAAATTTTGTTTGGGCAAGGACGATACCACACAGGGGAAAATAATAACACTATTTATCAGAAAATGTGTAAGAGCAAGGGGGTTATGTCACCTTGCTCCAAAGTAGAAATGTCACCTCTGGTAGGCTTCTTTACTCTTGGAGGGGAGCTTCCTGTATTTGTAGACTTGAACGGGTCTTCGTTTTTTGACCTGCTAGTTCCGCGTTCCTAGCGTTCTGGACCTGCTTTTTCATGGCCTCGGATGCTTCATCCCACAACTTCCCACACTCCTTTTTCTCTGCGTACCCAACTATGAGTGAGAGGAGAGTTGGAAAAAGTAAGAGTATCGCTCCCACTGTACACCCCGTTTCGACATTTTGGAAATAGCGGATCCCCGAGGCATTTAAATCGATGTTCCCCGAGTTCTCTTGGGCGCTTTGGAGCTGCGATTCTGATACGGATGCGTGGTCGCCTGCTATACAGCATAGTACAATTCCGGTAATCGCAGCGGCTCCTACAAGGCACCAGGCCAAAGTTTTCAATGCTGACAAGGCTGCTTGATGGATTTCCTTCTTAGGCAGGTTTGTAAGGGTCTTGCTCCGAGTCTCCGGTGACATATTGAAAATCGCTGAAATTACGTTCATAGTATCCGTTTCCTTTAATTATTTACTAATATTATAAACAAATTAGTATTAATTTTAAACTAGTTTTTTATATTTTGCATTACATTGTAAATTAACGACTTACAACATTAAGAATCTGAGATTTTTTGGCTTATCAATGGTGCTATACGAGGATGTTTGCCTCATATTTTGAAATTTTCACCGAAATAGACTTGTCTGGCTTCTGCATCGGACAAAAGGGCATCTACGGTCCCTTCTCGCAATACTTTGCCATCTTGAAGGAGATAGCTCCGATCGACGATGGAAAAAATTTCTCGCGCGTTGTGATCTGTGATGAGAACGCTAATCCCCTTTTGTTTCAGATGCCCAATCAAATGTTTTACATCTAAAACTGCAAGTGGATCGATATTGGCAAAAGGCTCATCGAGCAAAAGGAGCGATGGTTCTGTCACAAGGGCGCGCGTGATCTCTAATCTTCGCCTTTCCCCACCCGACAAAGTCGCTGCTTTTTTCTTGCGCAGATGAGTAATGTGCAACTCTTCCAAAAGAGCTACAAGTCTTGCCTGCTCTTCTGCCCGAGAAAGATTCAAAGTCTCCAAAATACATAAAATATTTTCTTCCACCGTTAAAGAGCGAAAGATCGAAGGCTCTTGCGCAAGATATCCAATTCCGAGTTTCGCCCTTCTATGGACTTGCCACGATGTGATCTCGTGGCCTTTAAACATGACCCTTCCATGGTCCGGCGCAATGAGCCCCACCGTCATATAAAAAGCAGTCGTCTTTCCTGCGCCATTCGGGCCTAAAAGTCCTACAACTTCTCCTGCGCGCACCGCAAAAGAAAGGCCATTCACAACAGGCTTACCACCCAATGTTTTTTCAAGATTTTCTACTTCTAATAAATAAGTCATAAATACTGTGAAATGAGTCTATCGATCATATTCTGCTCTTCTATGGTAAATGTAAAGCGCACATCGCCTTTACCGTGTACCACTTTCTCTCCTGTCACAGGATCTTTTCTAATCTCAATTTCAGGCGCGCTTAAAGAGCATCCATCCTGCCAAAAAAGGACTTTGGAAGAAGGCGCAGCCGTTAGGATCAACACTTGAGATGAACACAAGTAAACCACTTTATCTGCGACAATAAAACTCTCTTTATTTTGAATCGATTGCATCTGCCCTATTGTGTCTGTGCAATGCATTTCTTGTTTGATCAAATCGAACACAATTTCCTTCGCATCCATCCGATCCATCTCTCTCCACACATGGCACCTCTCATCTCCCTCTTTAGGATACAAAGTCAAAATGCCTGCTTCATACATCGCAGAGTCCCCTTTGGCCACAACCTTCTCTTCTACCTCTTGCAATTGGATCTCTACGTCACGCAAAAATTCGATCCTAGAGCTCTCCCAATTACACACGGCGTCACACGAGGAAATTTCTACGGGGGAATCAAGAGAAGAGGGTGCAAACACTACGTGGTCGTGCAAGTAGAGGATCTGTCCTTCTAAACTTTCCACAATCGCGCTTCCTGCTTTGAGCGCTCCCAGATTGTGCATACAGTCGATCTGCTCAGCGTGCATCTGCAAACTTGGGATTTCATAAGATCCTGTAACCGCATGGAGCCAAGTGTCAGGAGTTTCATCCCAACACTGAATATTTTCCAATTTCTCTGAGATTTGCATATCGTCTTTATGCTGTTTGACAGAAAGGGTGGAATGATCCGAACTCATATGGAAATGGGATCTTTCTCCCTCTTTCACTTTCCACACATCTTTTTCAACCGTTTCGCGCACTTGGTGCGAAGGGTGCCTTTCCAACGCTTGGCTCGATCTCAGATCTTTTGTTTGTTTCACAAGTTGACTGTAGAGCGCCCGATCTTTCTCACCAATAATCGTATGGAAAAAGACAAGGCTACCCCCCAAAATCAGGATCAAAGCCAAACAAATCAAACTTCTCATCGCACCGCGTCGTATACCCTAGAAAGCTGAGACAACAAAACCTTCAATCCATCCAAAGGAAAGACCGTCGCTGCATCGCTTTTGGCGTTCGCTGGATCCGTATGCGTCTCTAAAAACACAGCATTACACCCCGATGCCACCGCAGCCTTTGCAAGCGTCGGAATGAATTCCCTCTGTCCTCCCGACATCGTCCCCATGCCTCCAGGCAACTGAGCAGAATGGGTCGCATCAAAACAGACAGGGAACCCAAATTGCTGCATGATCGGTATCGAGCGCATATCGCTCACAAGATTATTATACCCAAACGACGCGCCTCTCTCTGTCAAAAGAATGTTTTCCGATCCCATCGAGACAAGTTTTTCTACGACATTCTTCATTTCCCAAGGAGAAAGAAATTGCCCCTTCTTCACATTGATCGCAGCGCCCGTTTTCCCTGCCGCCACAAGCAAATCCGTTTGGCGACATAGAAAGGCAGGAATCTGAATCATGTCACAAATGGCGCCCGCAATGCGCGCCTCTTCTTCTGTATGAACATCTGTCACGACGGGCAGGTCGAATTCTTTCTGCACTCTTTGCAAAATCTTCAGTCCCTCATCAATGCCCGGCCCGCGAAAAGAGTGAACAGAAGAGCGATTGGCCTTATCATAACTCGCCTTAAAGATGAGGGAAAACGGAGTGTCTTTGAACAGAGTATAAAGACGTTCCGCGCAGAGGAGTGTATGTTCTTCACTTTCGATCACACAAGGTCCGCAGATGAATGCAAGTGGTTCGCCAGAACCAATCCGATATTTTCTAACTTTGATTGTACGCATGTAAGGAAAGTATATCGCAGTCCCAAATTTTGCGTAACGAAAGAAAATCGGGCACGCACGCGGGCACGGGCACGGGCACGAAAGTCGGGGGAAGCCCCCTGCCCCCCCAAAACGTTTCTCTCCCTTTTGGGGGGGCAGGGGGCTTCCCCCGACTTTCGTGCCCGTGCCCGTGCCCGCGTGCGTGCCCGACTGGGGTGGCAGGGGCTTCCCCGCCTTTCCCCCTCTAAATGAGTGATCTCATCTTCTCAATCAACGCACTGTTTCCTAGCATCTCCTCCAACGAAGGCTTAAAACGATACGCCCAATTTGTGGGCAAAATCGTCCCAGGAATATTGATCCTCTCTTCCTCCAACTTCTCTGCTACAAGGTCCGGGAAAAGGGCCAAATACTCTTGAAGTAAATTCACATGAAAATAGCTCGCAGAATGGTGCGCGTCATACAAATACGAAAACCTTTCCGCCCCCGACAACTCAGGATGATATCTCCAACCCTTTCTCCCCGCCCACATCTTTGCACTCTCAGGCTCATCTTTCCACCACATCGCAAGCGTGTCTGAATCGTGCGTCGAAACGGTCGTCAAACTCAAAGGTTCATATTCATTCAACGGAATAAATTCCTGTCCATGATGCCATCTTTTTTCCCAGCGCATCACCTTCGTTCCACAAATCCCAAATTCTTTCAATACGAGCGGCACTTCTTTCGGAATTGTCCCAAGATCTTCTGCAATGGGAAGCATCAAACTTGCCTTCACCATCATGTCTAAAACTTCTCTTCCTTGCCTTTCCCAAAGATGGAAATCCCACGGAACAAAATGCCCTTCTGTTGCCTTTTTATCTTTCGGGATGGCCCAAATACGAAAAAGGCCCACCACATGATCGATTCTATAGATATGATAAAAATTTTCCGCCACGTGAAGGCGTCTTTTCCACCACGCATATCCACTTTCACGCATCGCGTCCCAATGAAAGATGGGAAAACTCCATTTTTGCCCCTGCGCATTATATTGATCTGGCGGCGCCCCTGCAATCACGTTGAGATCAAAAAGATAAGGCTCCGCCCAAACATCGGCGCTATCAGAACTCACCAAAATCGGAATATCCCCTTTGATAAAACACCCCTGCATCGAGGCGTATTTCTTCACTTGGCTCATCTGCTTGAAACAAAGAAACTGCAAGAAAATATAAAAATCCGCGTCAGGAGTCTCTGGATAAGGTTTTGTCCATAAACTCCAATGAATGTGCTGAAACTGATGAGACAAACTCTTGAACTGTGCATAGCCTTGAAGCCAACCGCGATGCTCCTTACAAAACTCCTTATATGACACATCTTGAGAAAGAGCCGAAAACGCATGTTGATAATATCGATAGAGCCACCGCATCTTTTTTTGCTTCACCGCATGCAGCGCCACCTGCGCGGATCGGTTCATCTCCTCAAATGAGCCAAATTCCTCCACCAAAGACTTTTCTAAAAGAGGCAACTCCCTTAAACTAAGATACATAGGATCTAATGCGCAGGAAGAGACTGCATTGTAGGGACTCACGTCGTTTCCGGTGTCGTAGAGAGGCAAAAGCTGAATGGTATCGAAATGGATTTTCTTACAAAAATCTATGACTAAAAGAAGATCGAGAAATTCTCCGACACCGCAGCTATGTTTGGAGCGGACAGCGCTCATTGGGAGAGCAATCCCATGGTGCGCTTTTTGCCCAATTGTCTTCCAGTGGGCATCTGTTTTCATGGGTATGAACCCCGAGAAACACTCTGCACCCCCACATGTCCATGTTGGATTGCAGTATGCCAGGAGGATCCCATATCGAAAAACGCACCCAAAAGGCCTGAAAGGACCTCTCCATTTAACATCGAGATTGGATACATCTGATAGAGAGCTAAGTGGTTTGTGGGGGCAATATATCCAAAAACTCCCGCTCTTGGGTCGGGCAAGCCATTATTCTTCAATGCTTCACACAAAACATTTTCTCGAAATTTCCCAGGAGGAAGCTCGATAATCTTCGCAAATAAAAACAAATTTTCCTGCGTAGCGTCGAGTTCCATCTGAATAATGAGGGGCTCCATGGCAATGGAGCAGGCATTCGATTTATCTACAGTCAGAGGAAGTTTTAATATTTTCCCTAATTCTGCTAAAAGTTCTGCAAAATAGTCACTCATCTTTTTTCTTCTTCTTTTTCTGCTGCTCTTTTTTCTTTTGTTTTTTTTCTTCGAGGTCCTTTTCTAACTTCTCGAGCGTCTCAACAAATGTTTTCGCAAGTTCATCGCGATGCTGCAAAGTCCGATAATAGCCAGGCGCTACCTGCTTGAGCGCGTCGTGCATTTGAGAATAGACGATGATTTGCGCAGCTTCCTCTTCATCAATCCCAAGAAATTTTGCCGTCTGCAAAATCTTCTCTGGATTGACATATCTTTCTGCGAGCAGTTTAATAAAAAGTTTTGCCAAAACCTCGAAATTCAGCTTTCCAGGAACAGGCAATTGAAATGACTGAAACTGCCGCAAAATCAATCGTTGACGCAATTGAAAAAACCTAAAAATCCCAAGCATCCCCTGCAACGATCTCGTCTCAGCCAAAAGCCGCACAAGCTCTCCCCGATCAATTGAGGGCCCTTTCGCTTTCAAATCACTTCCCAAAGAATGGAGCAAGAACGAAATCACCGAAGAGAGTTTTTTATAAGGATATTTATCTGTAAGCTCATCAAAAAGTTTTAACGGTTCCCTCGGATTGCCCGTAATATCGCGATACATATCCCGGAGCGAGGTCGGACTTCCCAACCCCTCTTTAGAAAACGCACGCGCCTGAGCGCCAATGTTTCTTCCCGACTTCACCTGTCTTTCGTAATCTCTGTTTAAAAGCTCCTTCGTAGCTTTCAAACCATCCAACATATCATTTGAGGCCGTCTCCAAAAGAAACTCAAGAGCCTCATCTGCAAGAGCAGCATCTGGATACACAGATAAAACCTTAGCAAGCATTTCCTCCGGAGTATCTGTCGCCTTGATAAGCGAGCGCAAAATAACCAGCGTCTTATTATTGAGCTCCGGATTTTGCCTCTGGAATCTATCCGCCGTCTCATCCGCCCCTTCCACACCCAGAATTTTCTGTTCTTCAGGATGCTCTACAGCATCTTTTTGCTGCGGCGTTTTAAATTTATCCAATTCTCGAAAACGCTGCGCCTGCTGCGCAGGATTGAATAATGTGACTTCCACATGCTGAGACAAAGTCCCCTCGCTCTCAACCACCTGAGCATTCCCCTTCCCC
>Ga0206854_1184_pt1 | contig 15094 bp, 14 predicted proteins | sample Alteio_BWOrgCont_50_FD_152870 | JGI IMG/M metagenome (GOLD analysis project Ga0206854, IMG submission 152870) | Enriched cells from forest soil in Barre Woods Harvard Forest LTER site, Petersham, Massachusetts, United States -... | ecosystem: Environmental > Terrestrial > Soil > Temperate forest >...
ACTGTATATTCAAAGAACAATATTATTTCAATCAGCTATTATTATGCTTCGCGCCGTTCACCTACTACACCATCGGATTTTTACCCAGGGCTACTTCAAGGCTTTCCGCAACAAGTGCTATCCGTGTTCGGGTTATCGTATGGCAAGGTCTTTTTTTCAGAAACCCCTTGTGTAAGATATATTATGAAATGGGGCCTTTGTGCCGGTGTAGCACTTACGCCTGTTGATTTTGAATACAGCACCGGCGGGTTCCTTTCTTCCAATTACAATTATTCCAACGAGGAAAAATTTGTGATAGGCGCCGTATTGAATCCTGTGATAGAATTCCCGGTAGGCAGAGGATTTGGCTTTTCCATCGGACCATACGTAAATGTAAACCTGTATGCAGCATTATTGGTTCTTACTAAAAATTCTGTAGCATAGTTAGAGTCTGCTAACAGTGATTCGTTTGTAACCCCGAATGGGGTTGAATCTAAATAGCAGGGGGTGGTAACCCCCAGAAAAATAATGGTAAATACCAACCCCGAATGGGGTTGAACTATACTCCGCAAGGGATAAAAAAGTGACCTTTCAGTTATTTGCCTTTGCGGTCTTAATTTTATATAACGTATTTACTATCAGCAAATTAAGTTTGCGTCTTTGCGCCTTTGCGAAAAAAATTAATTCACAAATTTTTCCATTGTGGAGTATAAATCAAATTTCAATTCCCATTTTGCGGTAAAGCGACCTTACGATCCAGGCGGGCCCAGCAAGAAGAAAAACTAAATCTTTTAGGAAGGCGGGTTTATTCCCTTCCACTTTGTGCCCCCAGATTTGCGCAATCCATGAAAGGACAAAAAAGACAATGCAAATGAACAGCAATGGGAGCCCCAAATAACTCATAAAATAGCATAAGGCAATGCATAATGCCAAAAAAAGAAACATACCTATGGCAATCAAGGGGGAAAGGCGGATATAAAAGTAAAGTACAAACGGGGACACCAGCAATGCAATATTCAGTTCATAGCCGCCCCATATAACAATACCGGTTTTTATACAATAAAGCATACCGGTGATGCAAAAGAATATCATGGGTACACAAATTTCGTGGACCATTATATTGGTGTGGTTTTTGTGGCTTTCGCCGTATTCATTTAGGAGAGATGAAGTTATCATATTATATTATTTAATTGTTTATGAATTTATAATAGTAGCAAATAAAAACCGTTCATTCAGTTCCTGCCATTGGCCAGTTTTTCGAGCCGCTTTCTTACAAAATACCGCCGGATGAAAGCCCATATCTTTCCTTTTGGCTTTTCCGTTTCACAAGTCCAGGGGTTATAAAAAATACCTTTCACGCCGGGGCCGCCTTCCTTTTTCAGTAATTGGCGGATAGCTTCATATGCCATCATGCACCCCGTGGTCCATACCATTGGCGCGAATGATATTCTTTTGCGCGTCCCGTTAATGATTTCCCGGGCAATGTCCAAATCTACGTATGACATGCTGGTGGAATGGACGGCTAAGTGCTCCATTTCTTTCAGGAAACATTGCTTTGCCAGTTCCGCCGTTATTCCGTCCGGCCCAAGGTTAACTGTCGGAAATCCGAATACTTCCTCCGGACGGCTGTCTTGCGCCCTGATTACATATACATTCGGCAAAGGGGACGCAAAAGCATCTATGGCAGGCAATTTATATTCCCTGCATTTTCTCATCAGCAGGATGGTCGACTTTATATCATCGCAACCATTGATAACGATGTCGGTTGTTTTTAAAATCTCATCCAGGTTGTCCAGCCAATCCCCGCCGCATACTTTCACTTTTATTCCGGGGTTAATATTTTCAAGGTTCTTTTTGGCTGCTTCGGCTTTGTCTTTCCCCACGGCATCCACAAAAGAAAAAATCTGCCTGTTTAAGTTGGAGACTTCAAAAGTGTCAATGTCTGCGATAATAAAATTTTCTACCCCAGCCCTTGCCAGGGCGGCAACGGCAAATCCGCCCATGCCCCCCACCCCGGGAACAAACACCCGTGAATTCCTGAGTATTTCCTGTTCTTCCACGGTAACAAACCCGATGTTCCGCGTGGTGAATTCGCCGTATGTGAATATTGTATCCATGTTATTTAGGTTTTCTTGTCAGCCATTTGAGCGCAGGCAAGGCGGTTGTTACTATTCCTATCATCATTAAGTAGGCATACCACTCCAACCTCGGTGTTCCATGCAGGCGTTTGGCAAAAAAATTATTAATGATTTTTCCAGACAATACGGCCACCTGGAGAAAATCGTCACCGCGGGTGTAATCCAGGTTTTCTTTGCAGAATGCGTTTACCTTTTCATTGCGGTGCTTTGGGCATTCCTCAAAACTTTTTTTAAGATTATCAGACCCTCCCGTGTAAGAATTGTAAATAATCTGCTTTCCTGTATCAAATATTGCGTCTTCTCCGGTCCCAAAAGCGCTCCGGTAATGCTTTATGATGCCCTCGGCAAGGGATTTGTGCATAATGGTTTGTTTGGTTTCTTGTATCGGGTTAGGGTAGGTGTTTTCAAAATATTCCGCCACCATACCTACTATTGAAGGTACCTGCGACACGTTTGAAACCCACAGTGGGCGGAAACCAGTCCGGAACATTAACAGCATACAGGGTAGAAGGTACAGAAGGCCGACAATGGATTTTTTCTGGAAATCTTTGGCCACATAAACCAAACCGAGGTGAAGCACGCTGACAACGGTGAGACCAAGCGGCACGTCCATTAATACCTGCGCGGAAAGGCCTACGGGGCGCCCTGTTTTTTTTTCATAACATATAGTAATGACCCGGTTTTCCAAATCCTTCCGTTCTCCTTTCAGGACGCCGTAATCCGGGATATCCTTTTCGCCTTTCCCTGCAAGGGCAATTTCATGGATGTCTTTTAAGAGGCGGTTCATTCTCTCTTCGTTCATCCATGTTCCTGGCCTTACCCACACCTTGTACTGTAAACCACCTCCCAAATACAGATTAAAGAAAATTCTTTCCGGGTGGAAAAAGGACGGTAAATGGTTGTTTTTTATGTGGTTATTGCCGTTCATTTCAAACATTGGGTTTTAAGGTCAGAACCGGAAAATATTATTTTACTCATAAGGATAAGTTCATTGCTAAACAGGGCAGGGTTGAGCCCTTCAATGTATTTTATCCCGATAAAATCACCTGATTCGGATACTTGGAACAGCGAGTCGCAATCCAGCTTCCGCAAATAGTATTGGGCCATTTCAATACCTGAAATTAAACCCGGGTGGTAAGCCAGCGCTTTCATCAGCCCGGCAACCTGGTATCCATGCACTATCCGTTTTGTTTTCAGGAAAAGCATATTGAGGTCATGGATGTTCCCTTCCGCCTCGTGGTGGCCAATAAAATGAAGGTGCTCCACTTCCCGCCATTTCCTGAGCGCGTCGAATAGGCTTTCCATATCGTTCAGCGGCATTTTGAGAAAGCGCGCGATTAGTGACGCGGAACCTAATTCTTTAGGATTTTTTGATACTTCGCCAACCATATAAAAGACGGAAAGGGCTGAGGAACTGAGGATGAATAACGCCAACTGTTGCCCGGAAGAAACCTGGGGAAACAATCCTTTAAATGCAAGAGGCAGCAGCAAACTGAACAAGGTAATGTAAGCAAGCCGGATGATTTTCTTTCTCATCCGGAATCCCCCGGAAGTTATAATAATGATGATGGCGTGTGTAAGGACAAAAGAAGAAATTCCCGATGTATAAAAAGTATATGGAAACTTTTCGGTTTGGGGGAGCGCTTCGTTAATTAAAATTATTCCAAGCGCGCAAAGAAAAAGTAGCAGGTAAAAGCGGAGCAACAAATCTTTTCTCCCCGGAAAAGAAATGGTAGCGCGCGCCAAAACTATGGCTGCTACTGCAATAAAGAAAAAATGATTTGCCATTCCATAAAAACCGGTATTGTTGCCTCTTTGGAAAAAGGAAAAGAATCCGGTAAAAACCGTTCCTGCCAGGCAAAAAATCTTCAGCCTTACTCCATAATTTATTTTAAGCTCATACTCCGAAAAAACAAGGATGAAAAGCGGTGTAACAGCTCTCCCCAGGAAATAAAGCTTGAAAACCCAGCGGGAAGAGCCATAATCCAGAAATCCACCCGTAATAACATATGCCCCCTCTGCAAATAACAAAATAGCGATGATGATGAAATGGGCATAATTTTTTTTGTAAAATAATACAAAGGAGGCTGTCAAAACGGCAAAAATTCCGTACGACAGGTCAACCAATGCAGGAATAGAATGTAGGCTCATGGGTTATGGGATAAATTTTTTTCAAAAATCATTAGGTCGTGGAGTTTCCGGGCCCCGTAATCCTGCATCTTCCTCATGCTCCCATTGTTGGTTTCCGAAATCCATGTAATCCCAAACTTTTTGTACCCGCGTTTTTTCATGGCATTAATAGCAAGATACAGTATTGCGCCGGCAACGCCCTGCTTTTGGTATTCGGGAAGTATTGCCGCAAAAATGCAAAGCACGCGCTCCCGTTTTATGCTGTGTTTTATAAAATGGAAAAGAGTAGAGATGCCCATCCTGCTGCCCGTGGCTCTTAAAATAGGGTTAATGTCCGGTATGTGTATGCTTAAGCCGATAGGCTTGCCTTTGTGCCTGACAAGAAACGAAATGTGGTTATCTATGATGTACACCAGGTCTTTCGCCTGGAAATCGAATTCCTCCTGTGATATGGGAACGAAAAGAGGGTTCTTGTCAAATCCCTTGTTGAATATTTCTAGCATGACACTACTCAGCTTCGGGAATGTTTTTTTTGTAATGGGCATAAAATCATATTCCGGGTTATCCAGCAGTTGCTTTTGTTTTTCGCTGATAATTTTTTCCGGTTCCGTCGAAGGCAGGTCAATTTCAAAGGTACTCATCGGGAACACGGGTGAATACCCGGCTTTAGCCATTAATCCGGGATAGTATGGCATACCGAAGGATTGGAGTAGGTAAGGCTCTTTTTCAAACCCGCTTGTCATTACCCCCATTTCCTGCATGGCCGTAAGGTTGAAATTTCCGGCAATCGAATCGCAATTATTATTGCCTGCAAACTTTTCCGCAAGCCCGAATAATGTATTTGCCACCGTGTGGTCATTAACGCACTCAAAGAAACCGAAATAGCATTTTTTTCCGTTGTACCTTTTGTTGAATTCATGGTGGATGTGCGCTGTAATTCTTCCTACAGGCTTCCCGTTATCCAAAACGGTATAAAATGTAAAATCATTTTCCTTTTTGAAAATCGGATTTTGCGTGCTTAACATTTTTTTCAGGTCGGATTTGAACGGAGAGGCATATAAAGTATTCTTTCCCCGCACCGCAAAAGGGGTATTGAAAAAGCTTTCAAAATCCTTTTCTAAAATTTTCAACATGTTCCGGTAGTTTTAAAGTGTTTTTAAAAATTCGAGCAGGTAATCTTTTTCCTGTTCTGTAAGTTGTTCAAATTGTTCGGCATGTCCCGAATTGGATAAGCCGGTTTCTTTTGTGTCATAAATCTCATAATCCGAAAAAGGCCTGTACCCCTCCGGGTATTTATATATCCCGTCTCTCATTTCGCCCCTGATTCCCAGCTTTTCATAATCTAACCCGTGGCCGCCGCAATAAAACTTCCCAGGGCGCGATTCCGGGTGCATCAGGTGCCAGATAGTAGGGACCGACCCATTGTGTAAGTACGGCGCCGTGGCCCATAAGCCTGAAAGAATGGGAGCCACATATCCTTTGTTCACCCGCGCATCAACATACTTTCCGAGATAAATTTTGTGCAGCTTTTTTATGTTGTCGCCCGTAAGCGCCATGCAGCGCACGGAATCCGTTTTTATTTCAGTAACCGGGATGAACTTGTTCGGGAAGCTGGCTAATGCGTTCCGCAGCGGCGTGCCTTCATATTTCCCGTGGCAAGACTGGCAATCCCTTTGAAAAACCACCCTCCCTTTTTCTGATTTTTCAACATTTATCGTACCCGGAAACGGTGGGGTTTCCAATTTGGAAAGAAAATCCATTACTTTTTTAATGTCGGGGATAGATTTTTTTGCCATTTCCGCATTATACCCCATAGTCCCGATGGTAAAAAGCGAAATGATAACTGCCATTTCCTGGTCATGCTGGTAATTAGTGTCCTTGGAACTTATTTCATAAAAAAAATCATTATTGAGCGGGGTATAATTTCCGCTTACCAGCAAGCTGGAGCGATAGCTTCTTCCGGCCAGCGCGGGGATATTAACCAGCGAAACTTCGCTCTTATTATAGACGGAGTTATCAAGCATGCCCAGCCCGCTTTTTATGGCTCCTATGCCATTAACCATACCCGGGCCGCCGATTTTATAAGACGCCACCACCCCTCTCGTTTCGATTATCTTCTTTACCTGTTTTTTCATTGAATGGAAAACAATTTTCAGCCCGGCCATTTCCTGCTTTGGAATCTCAGGGTAAAGCGCCAGCATTCTCTGTTCAAACATTTTATTGCTCCATTGTATTATTATTCTGTATCCCTTAAAAACGTCATGGGCAAACGCGTCAAGATTGAGCGATGCATTAGGCATTCCAAGCGCATATTGGCCGGTAGGGTTTCCGTCTTTGCCATAGAGCAAACTCCCGTGGCAACTGCCACAGCCGAAATCAGCCACTTCGAAATAGTATTTCCCTTTTGTCGGGTGGGTTCCGCTTATTTTACCGAAAATCAGCCCGGTTGGCTTGTCGTCACCGGGAAGAGGGGCCTTTTCCCAGTTCCATACTTTTTTTGGAAAGGCAAATCCGTATTTGGCAAATAAAGATGGTGCTGGTTTATCAGGAAGTGAAGAATCTGCCTCTTTGAGGGCAAGGACTGTGATTTTGTAAACGAAAGCATTTGTTTTTAATGTATGTGGGAAAATCCCCCCCATATCTCCATATAGAAATTTCGCTTTCCCTGATTCCAGGGGTGAAAGGTCGCTTTCAAGGAGCTTTTGATAGACACCTGAGTGGGAGGTTTCCATACAGGCATAAAAGCAACTCGTAAGCGCCAAAACGAGGTAATATTTTGTGTGGGGCAGTTTCATATATAAGTTACATTAGGGAATTTTTTTGTTACTTGATGAGTCAAAAGTATTGTGGGATAAACAGCAATCATTTGATAAATATCAAATTGTTAAGAATGAAAATATTATTTGACATTTGTCAAATGCTATCAGTGGTATGAGCAACATCATGTTTGCGGGTATTATTCTTTGCGTTTTCATTTTCATTTATTTTACACAAAGGTTGTATGTAGCAAACGCCTGCCCTAATTGATATTTGGGGCGGAAAACGAAACGGTTGCAAAAAGTAACAATTGCATTTGCCACTAAATCTGGCAGCGTCATTTCCCGCAAATTTTTTTACTCGGATTGGGGTAATAAGTAAAAAATGCCATAACTTGTTCCCGGAATTATTGATTTTTACTAAAATTTACTGGTATGGAACCGGCAAACCTTCAACAGAAGTTTTTCAGGCATCTCAAATCAATACTGCCGGGGCATTTATCGCTCGTTGATGAGGTTGCAGAATTGCTGGGCATCAGCAACGACAGTGCCTACCGCAGGATCAGGGGTGAAAAACCTATATCCCTTGAAGAAATACAGAAACTCTGCATTCGCTATCATATTTCTTTAGACCAGCTTATTAATGTTGAATCCGAGAGCACGATTTTCTTTGGTAAAAATCTTGATGGGGATAATTTCGATTTGGATAAATACCTCGACTATTTACTAATTAATTTGAAATTAATTACCGGCGCCAAAGAAAAAATGTTTTATTATGAAGCTAAGGATATGCCTTTGTTTTATTTTTTTCTGCATGATGAGTTAGCATCATTCAAATTGTTTTTCTGGATAAAGACAGTTTTATTGTGTAAAGGATATAGCAAAATGCAATTTGAAGACCATGAACTTTCAGGAATAATTCATAAGAAAGGAATTGAAATTATCAGAGCATATAACAAGATACCATCCTCTGAAATATGGAGTGCTGACGCACTTAACGCTACTGTCCGGCAAATTGAGTATTACAGTTATACAGGGGTAATCAGAAAAAAAGAAACCATTGAATTATTATATACGCAATTGGAGCAAACTATTGAACATTTAAGAGAACAGGCTGAATATGGCGAGAAGTTCACAACCGGCCAAAAACCATTGGGCTATGAAAATTTTCATCTTTATTACAACGAATGGTTTTTAGGCAATAATACAGTTTTGGTGGAAGCTGATGGTGTCCAAACTGTTTATGTTAATCACGCAGTAATGAACCAGTTAATAACCCATGATAGTGAATTTTGCTCCTTTACTAAAAAGTCACTCAATAATATTATGAAGAAATCATTGTTGATTAGCTCAGTAGGTGAAAAGGAAAGAAACAGATTTTTCAATAACTTACTTAGTGAGATTTGTCATTCAAAGAATGAAGTTTTGAGGGGGTGAAGAATTTTCTATTTTTTTCATCCAAAGAGAAACAAGCGGAAGAGTGGAGGGGAAGGACAAAAATCCTTCTATATCCCCCTTTTCACCAAAATACACTAATTTTCCGGCATTAATAATTATTATGCTTGTAAAAGAAATAATGGGGCTCATAGAGGGCTTCGCGCCGCCGGTGTACCAGGAGGGCTATGACAATTGCGGGCTGCAGGTGGGGAACCCGGAAGACGAGGTAACGGGGGTGCTGATATGCCTTGATGTTACGGAGGCTATAGTAGATGAGGCTATTGAGCGGGGTTGCAATATGATTGTGAGCCACCACCCGGTGCTTTTTTTCGGGTTAAAAAGGATTTCCGGGCGCACATATATAGAGCGTATCGTACAGAAAGCCATAAAAAATGACATCAGTATATTTTCGGCGCACACGAGTCTTGACAATATGCGGCATGGGGTGAATGCAAAAATCGCGGAAAAGTTGGGATTGGTAGATACTGGGATACTATCTGTAAAGGCCAATACGTTGAGTAAATTATATACGTACGTCCCGGTTCCGTCTGTATCCGTGGTGAGGGAAGCGTTGTTTGCGGCAGGGGCGGGCGAGGTAGGCTTGTATGATGAATGTAGCTTTGAGGTAATAGGTACGGGCACATTCAGGCCGGGCATAACCGCCAACCCTACCATAGGCACGGCGGGGGGTGTTAGGGAATCTGTCGAGGAAGCAAAGATAGAAGTATTGGTGCCCAAGGACAGGGAACGGGCGGTATTGGGCGCGTTGTTTAAAAGCCACCCCTATGAAGAAGTGGCTTACGAACTGGTGGCGATACAAAACGCAAACCAGGAAATAGGCGCGGGGATGGTCGGCAACCTGCCCGAGCGCATGGGCGAGCGGGAGTTCCTGGAGTTCCTGAAGAAACAAATGAAAACGGATTGCATACGGCATACGGCTTTGCGGGGCAAAAACATAGGGCGGGTAGCGGTGTGCGGCGGCGCGGGCAGTTTTTTGCTCCGGGACGCGATAGCGGCAAAAGCGGACATATTCATCACCGGGGACTTTAAATACCACCAGTTTTTTGACGCGGAGGGCAAAATAATCATAGCGGATATAGGGCATTATGAGAGCGAACAATTCACGACGGAAATATTTGAAGCGCTACTTAAGAAAAAATTCCCTAATTTTGCAATCCTTTTATCAAATTTATCCACCAATCCAGTAAATTATTTTTGCTAATGGCCACTGTAAAAGATTTTTCGGTTGAAGAAAAGCTCACTGCCGTCCTTGCGTTGCAAAAGATAGACTCTAAAATAGACGATATCAAGACGCTGAAAGGCGAATTGCCCATGGAGGTCAAAGACCTCGAAGATGAAATAGAAGGCTTGCAGACCCGCATCAACAACATAGACGCGGAAATAAACAGCATCAACTCTTTCATAGAAACAAAGGTGAACGCCAAGAAAGAAGCGCAACTGCTGATAAAGAAATACGAAAAACAGCAGGACAACGTAAAGAACAACCGCGAGTTTGAAGCCATCAACAAGGAAATGGAGATGCAGGAACTGGAGGTGCGGCTTAACGACAAGCATGTGAAGGACGCCACATTTGAGCAGAAAGACCGCATGAACGCGCGCCTGAAGACCGAAGAAAAAATAAAAGACATCGAAGACGCGCTGAAACTAAAGCGCGCCGAACTGGAAAGGATATCGGCAGATACGGAAAAAGAAGAGGCAGTGCTGGCGGTAAAATCAGAAACCGCAAAGAGCAAGGTGGACCCACGGCTGCTTTCCGCCTACGAGCGTATCCGGAAGAGTTACCGCAACGGCCTTGCCGTAGTGCCTATATTGCGCGATTCGTGCGGCGGCTGTTTTAACGTGATACCCCCCCAGCGCCAAAGTGAAATACGCCAACATAAAAAAATAATCGTATGCGAACATTGCGGCCGCATACTGGTGGATATAGACCTTAATGATAAAGTGAATATCGCCAACAGCAAGGCTACGGCGTAAGTATATTTTTAATGAATATTAATGAAAAGAAGTTTGCTGGTAAGCCTGCAAACTTCTTTTTATTTGAGCACATTTTGAAAACAAACAAAATTTAAGTAAATTTGTACAAACAACAGCCGATGGCGAACGCTACAATCAGGCAACAACTCCACCAGTACATAGATGTTACTGATGATAAAAAAATTGATGCATTATATACATTGCTCCAAAGTGATATGGAACCGAAATATGCTTACGCTGCCGAGGAATTGGATATGCTGCATGGGCGGGCCGCAAAATTTTTAAATGGTGAAACCAAAACATATACTGTACAGGAATCGCATGATAAGATAAGGCAGCAAAGAAAACAGCCATGAACTATTCGCTAAACCTTACTGACGAAGCGCAACTGGAAGAAACAGAAGCATACAATTACTACGAAAATATCCGCCCCGGTTTGTGGGAGGATTTATTAATGGAATTAGAAAAATGCTATAATAAAGTAACCGAAAACCCGTTTTATTATAGTTTTGTTCAAAACAAACTAAGTTATTAAAATTTTGCCAAAGAACACATGCCTGTTCCGCTATCTCTTATGCATCGCCTTTCTTGTTTTTAGCTTCTGTTCAAACTGGTCCGTTACGGTATAGCCCAAGCCCTTGGCCATCATGGCATAATAGTATGCCAGGGAATCATTGCCCACGGAATCAAGGGCTACGCTGAGGTTGTAGGAGGCGGACTTCTGTACGTCCAATGATTTCATTTTTACGGCTATTTGCCAGTCGTCTATTGCGGGATGCATTTTATTGGTGCTAAATTCTGCAACGCCCTTGTAAAAGAAATAGAACGGGTTGCCGGTATTTAACTTCATCAACATGCCATACATATTGATGGCCGGGGCGAACTGGCCTGTTTGCACATAATGAAAACAACTGTCGGCCATGATCCTTTCCGTATTCTGATTCAGGCGGAAGGAATTAATGTATTCCCTGAAAGCGGCTAATGTATCCCCTTTCTTGCATAAATCTATAGACTTGTTTAAATGGATGATAAACTCCGCGCTATTGGCAGGCGGGGTGTTATTAAACGGCATCATAGGCGGGACGCCGCCGGCATTAGGCGCGCGATTTGGATTTGCGCCGGGGCTTGGATTAACGTTTGAATTTTGATTAGCATTGCTACCCGGATTGGTATTACTTACCTGTTGTGTATTGTCGCCAGCGAGGGACGGGTACAATTTCAGGGCCTTTGCGCGGGCAATGTTTTCCATCACCCTGGGGTCCGCGGCGTGGAGCATGGTCAGCACGTTGTAGTTTTCCAATGCTTTATCTGGGTCACCTTTGTCTAAGTAGTAGTTGCCGAGCCATTTGTAGGAAAGGAGGGCGCGGTAGGGGTATTTGTCAATGGCGTCTGTAAGAAGGGTTTCGGAATTGTGCCATGCGTAGGTGCGCTCATAACATAAATAAGCCATGATGAAGGAAAGGAAGCTTAAAATAATGATGAAAGGCGTCTTGACCGAGTTGTACCTCCTGATGATCTCATTAATAAAATAAGTAACCATAAACAGAACGCCAATATAAGCCACGTAAGAATACCTGTCGGCCATGATGGCGGCGCCCACGGAAATAAACTGCAACACAAAGATGACATTGGCAACAAAGAAACCCATGCCAAACCCCACGATCCTGAAATAAGCTCGGTTGAACCTATAGGTAAGATACAGTGGGACGGTAATAAAAGCAATGGCAAGAAAAGGGGCGGCGTAATAAATAACGGGCAAGTACCCGCTGATATACCTGTACGGGTAGGGATAAAAGGTGGATAAAAAAGTAGGGTTGAAGAACTTAGACACGTACATCACAAAGCCATAAGACGCGTACATGATGCGCTCTGAAAGGGTCAGCACCTCGAACTTGGCAATAGCGCCCGTTTTGTTTTGTGTGTAGAACGCCATGGCCCCGCATACAAGGGAGGTGAGAAAAAAAATGACTTTTTCGGTTACCAGCTTTTTATCCAATTGCCGCTTAAATAAAAAGTCTATACATAACAGGGCCACCGGGAACATTACCGCCATAGGCTTGGACAGGCATGAGGCGACAAACAGGACGTAGGTAGCCCAATACCACATTGTTTTATTTTTTTCCTCAAATATGAATCTGAGGTAACAGAGCAGGCCGCTAATATAAAAAAACGCATAAAGCACGTCTTTACGTTCTGCGATCCATGCTACGGATTCCACGTGCATGGGGTGTATGCCAAACCAAAGGGCGCCGAAACCCGCGATAAACAACCTGCCGCCTTGCTCAATTTTCAACCTCGTGCATAACTGGAAAAACAACAGGAATACCAATACTACATTAGCAATATGGATGAGGATATTGGTCAGGTAATAGGTCATTGGGTTTAGCTGGGCGAAATAATAGTTTATGGCCAGCGACAGCATACAAAAAGGATGATAATTGTTTTTTGTAATATCCTGGGTAAAAATGACTTTCAGATTTTCGGGCGTAAGGGCAGTAATCCATTTGTCATGGGTAACATAGTAATCATCGTCCCAGTTGGTAAATTCATTGTTTAAAGTATATCTGAAACAAATAAAAGTAACGACGCATATCGCGGTTACGATAAGTGTTTTTTTATGTAAAAGGATTTCTTTCATAGATGGCGTTATACTTTTAGCCCGGAAAATTAGTGCATTTTAATGTTAGTGTTACATTTTTCGAGAAAAAATAAAAATTGGGGGAAAATGGGACATTTAAAAATACAACTTGTTGATTATCAGCTAATATAAAAGAAAAACAACATTTCCCATTTGTACCCTACCGTGCCACATTTGTGCCCCTACTACGCCCTATTCTTGCCCTCCCGAAAAATCGAGACGGTACTTTCATACCCTGAATATTTAACAAATTAAACCGCAGAGTATCGCAAAGTTGTACGCAGAGTATCGCAGAGTTCCCATGTAATGAATCCTGCGCGTGGGGGCAGGGGCATACCGATAGCTATCGGTATGCCCCTACAACAATTCCAATGCCATAAGGTTTCTATTTTTTTATTTTTACCCCGAAAAATGGTACATTTTAATGTGTATTCTATTGATTACCATATAATATAAGAATAAAATAACATTTCCCATTTGTACCCCATTATGCCGCATTTGTACCCTCCCGAAATTCTCCGGGACAGGTATTTTTACGTTATTAATTTTCGAATTTATTTATAAGTTTGCAGGGATAAAATGGAATTATAGAAAATATGACACAAATGTAATCAATAAAATTTATACTTCCAAATTATTTGGTGTGTTTTTTGTTAAATTTAATGAGCGGGATGCTGCGACCACTTAATAATATCACCCGCTTCGGGGTTTTACCACATTACCTATACCTTTAGCTATAATAATGCCATCCCTTCGGGATTTTTCAAGTGATTAATAGCCATAATTCATTGAAAATTACTGATAGTATCATCGAACTGACGTTATTTTAGAAGTATTCCAAAAGCGCAAAATTTCAATTGTCTTGCCCTTAACTCGGTAGTAGGTGTAGGTTTTAGCTGTTTCAAGGTAAATGCCGGTTAAAAACCGGCTGTTTTACATGACACGAGTTGGCTCCGCTCACGGCTTGGCTACAGACTCGCACCGGTATTTATACCGCCAAACGAAAACCGGGACAATGTTGCGTATGCGCCATTATCCCGGTTATCCTGTGATATTTATGTTTCTATTTATTCCTGTTTTTCGGTCAGCTTCATCTGAGATTTAGGCATGTCATTAATCACATTCACCGTTTCAGCTATATACAAATCTTTGCTAATTGCTTTCAGCCATTCCTTGTTCTTTGAAATTGATGTCGTGTCTTCATTTATGCGCGCCAAATCAGCCGGGGCATTTGACATATCAAGCGGGGTAGCTTTTTTCAAAATCTCGTCCATCTTTTTAGAAGTCGCCTCTATCTCGGCCTCGTACTTTACGTATTTTTCTTCATTGAGAGGAACGACGTCATCATCCTTTCTTTTTTTCAGGATTTCAGAGTTTGCCTCTATGGATTTAAAAGTGGGGCTTGCATTGATGCGGCTTTCGCTCATGGCAACTATCTGGCGCAAGTCGCCCACGCTGTTTGTTGGCTTATAATTAGCGGCGGGAATTTCGTCCCAGGGCAGGGCAGCTTTATTATGGCGTTCACCCAAGTCATCATCATCATAGCTGTCATAAAAATCCGGTATAGCCACATCGGGTGTTACCCCTTTGAGCTGCGTAGAGCCTCCGTTGACGCGGTAAAATTTTTCCATAGTCAGTTTTAACGCCCCGATTGACTTCCCTTCGGCTCCTTCGGTGTCGTTTTGCTGTTGGAAACGGGCCATTGGGTTAATGAACTGGTCCAGTTCCACCATTTTTTGTACCGTCCCTTTCCCATAAGTCATGGAGCCTACTATTATGGCCCGTTTATAATCCTGCATTGCCGCGGCAAGTATTTCAGAAGCGGAAGCACTGCCCTCATTTACCATTATGGCCAGCGGGCCGGAGTATGAAACACTGTCTACCTGGGACTGGAGCCTGGATGGAGCGGAGTGGCTGCCTTTGACCTGTACGACAGGCCCCCTGCCTACAAACAAGCCGGCCATGTCCACCACGTCGCCGAGGGAACCGCCGCCATTGTTGCGGAGGTCGAGTATGATGCC
>Ga0206854_1185_pt1 | contig 15003 bp, 16 predicted proteins | sample Alteio_BWOrgCont_50_FD_152870 | JGI IMG/M metagenome (GOLD analysis project Ga0206854, IMG submission 152870) | Enriched cells from forest soil in Barre Woods Harvard Forest LTER site, Petersham, Massachusetts, United States -... | ecosystem: Environmental > Terrestrial > Soil > Temperate forest >...
ACCATGCCAGTAATAGTTTATCCTTATATTTCAAAGCCTTATTTGTTAAAATTCTTCTTTTTACAAACTTATATCGTACATTGTCGTGAATAAATGAACCTGCAGGGCATGAGCAAAAAACCATACGTATCTCCTTCCTTTTCTTACATTCCTTTAGAAGAGACTTTACAGGTAGCTCCTAAGAAGAAACAACTGTTTCTTGGGATACCTAAAGAAACTTCTTTTCAGGAAAACCGCATAGCCCTCACGCCGGAAGCCGTATCCGTATTGGTTAATAATGGCCACGATGTGGCAGTGGAGCATGGCGCGGGCGAAGGCTCTTTCTATTTCGACAATGATTACAGCGAAGCGGGTGCCCACATCGTTTACGATAAAGCCGAATTATACAAAGCCACTACCATCATCAAATCCGCCCCCATATCTGACGAGGAGGCAGGGCTGCTGCAGCCCAACCAGGTAGTCATCTCCCCCATCCATATGCCATTGCTCAAGGTAGAGCTCCTGGAACAGTTGATTGCCAAAAAGATTATCGCCATTGCCTTTGAGTCTATTAAAGACGATGCGGGCACTTACCCCATCGTGCGCTCCATGAGCGAGATTGCCGGCAGCTACGCCATCATTACCGCCGCCAGGTATCTCGGCAATACCGACCATGGCAAGGGGGTATTGCTCGGCGGCATATCGGGCGTCCCGCCTGCACGCGTGCTCATCATCGGCGCAGGCCTCGTGGGCGAGTTTGCCGCGCGTGCGGCATTTGGCTTGGGCGCTTCCGTCAAGATATTCGATAACTCCGTTTACCGCCTCATGAGGCTACAGAACAATATCGGCAGGCGCTGTTTTACTTCCGTATTAGAGCCCGTTACCCTCGCCGAAGAGCTCCGTAATGCCGATGTGGCTATCGGTGCCGTAAAACCCGTCAACGGCATCACGCCCATTGTGGTTACCGAGCAGATGGTCAGCAATATGAAATCCGGCTCCGTGATCATAGACGTAAGCATTGACCGTGGCGGGTGTTTCGAGACCTCAAGGCTCACCTCCCACGAGAAACCCGTCTTTAAAAAATACGACGTTATCCATTATTGCGTGCCCAATATCGCCTCCGCCGTCTCGCGTACCGCGTCATCCGCCATCAGCAATGTCCTCATGCCTATCCTGCTGGAAAGCGCCGGCCTCGGCGGCGTCGAAGAAGTAATATTGGCCAAAAGCGGCATCCGCCGCGGCGTTTATATGTACAAAGGCTGCGTTACCAACGCCCCTATCGCCAAGCGTTTCCATTTTAAATACACAGACCTCGACCTCCTACTTGCCTCCCAAACCTAAATCCCGTATCATTCGTATATACCGCTATAACTATCTACTATTAAGATTTAACTTTCGGCTTTATACTTTTGGCCATCAACTTTTTGGTTTTAACTTTTAACTTTTGACTTTGCCAAACCACCGCTTAAATAAAACCATCGCCGGCTATCATCTGTTGATGATACTCTCCGCCGTTGACTTTAGGATCAGTGGCGAAGAAGACCGCGTAATAAAGGAATATCTCGTACACGAATTTCCCTTCCATGTAAATTTAGACAAGCAGATGGAAGTAATCAGTCGGCTTACGCCCCACGAATGGGAAAGCCATTTTATAAAAGTAATGGACGATTTCTACGACGACGCCACCGAACAGGAACGGAAAAACCTCCTACGATTTGCGTTAAAGCTCGCCAAAGCCGACAACGTAGTCACCAAAGAAGAAAACCATTACCTCGATTTATTGTTCGAGAACTGGATGGCCGGTACCCTGAATATGTAGGATTTTATTTCAAATTTGAAGGAAGGGTCTGAGTCATAATTTGTTCCAGTTGTTCCGGTGTAATATCTTTCTTAATGATGGTATTATGCCCGTCTAAAAGAAAATTTCTCGGAAATGAATAAATAACCAAACCGTCTGCGAGTTTTCCGTTTTCATCTAAATATTGGGGCCAGGGTAGTTCTTTTTCATGCATCACTTTTTTCCAGTCATTGATGTCTTTGCTTTTATCCACAGATATACCTACTATTTCCAAGCCGCTCTCGTTATATTTGTCATATATCTTTTTGTATTTAGGAAATTGGCCCAGGCATGGGCCGCAATGGCTATACCAAAAGTCAATCAGCGTGTATTTGTGCGCACCGTCCTTTAATGAGAGCGTCTGCGATGAAAGCCCAGTATCGAGCAGGGCTAATCGGGGGAATACTTTGCCTATATCTGTGGTCTTTGCCGCGTCCAGTTTCTTCTTTATAGCCTTACCCGTGTAGGTATGTTTTAGGGTACTTGAAAATTGTGCATATACAGAATCAAAAATGGGTGAATAACCAAATTCAAGGGAATGCCCAAACTTCGATAAAGCTACATAAGAGTCAGGATGTTTTTTTATATAAGTGATTAACGTCCGGTAAAATAATTGGTTTAGCTGTGCAGATTGCCGGGCCCTTTTTATTAATAGGCTATCGGGAAGATGGCCGGAATAGGCGTTTTTTAAACTGTCATATTGTGCCTGGAATTTATCATATTTATCACGGTAGCCCAGAAATGCACTCCTGTAACTTCCCCGATACTCCCCCATGGTTTTATTTGAAATCCGGGGAACCACCCGCAGGGAATCTTTATAACAGGTTATTGTTTGAATACCGGAACCTATAAAGAAATCGCCGGACAAATAATAAGTGCCCGCTTGTAAGAAATAAGCAAATGGATAAGAGGTAATACCCGTAAAAGTGAATTTGCCATGGTCAATTACTGCCTCCTTAGCAGTATCAAAAGGGTAAAATCCATCCCCAAGCTGCAAGCTTAAGCGTATCTTGCCTGTATCAACATCTATATAGCCATTAAGCGTATAAGTAGATTTTTTCTCCTGGGCGGATAGGCTGCCCATAACCAAATACAGTATAATGAAAATAGTATGTTTCTTCACAGAATATTTCAATTGAACAAAAGGGAGCTTTCCTCAAAAGTAAAATAAAAACCTGTGGGATTTTTTAAATAATTAAAGGACAGTACTCCACTCTTCCGCATTTAAAAGTCTAGGGTTCAATATTGCCCCCGCACGTCGGTAGGGCTTAATGGCATGATATTTATCTCTATACTTTTATAAAAAACAAAAATTTATGAAAAAGAAAATCATGACATTGTTCGTGCTCGCTTTTATCAGCTTGGCAACATTGGGAAGCGCAACGGCATCAACTGTCCAAGAACATCGCGGGCACGGGCATCACCACCACCACCATCATCACCATCATGATCGTTAATCTGCCGATTTCAGATTAAATTGAGTTTTGGATAGTGAATACCCAAAACTAAAAAACAGATTAAAAACTTTATAAGAGTATTTAGTCTGTTTTTGTTTTATAAGTAATGAACTCTGCTCCCTTCCGGATTCGGCTGTAAAAAAGTTGCCGACACCATTTTTTAACCCCAAACCCCGCCACAGGCAAGCCTTCTATTCAATTTTGCCCTTCAAAATGTGGGTATCTTGCCCCCTCTTTCGTATTTTATTTTATCGTATCTTTAGCCCATAAGCAAATCAAGAAAATCCTTTAATCAAGTGAATCAAGGTTCAGGCCTATTTATTTTACAACTATCATTGCGATTGGGCAAGTCATTAAAGTATATTTCCTTTTTTGCGGAAATGCAGGAACTAAATAAAATGCACATCAATAAAATAAGCGTAATACTGCAAACGTTTTGCCTATTTAATGGATGCATTTCCTGAAAGTTTTTCCAAAAATACTTACTTTTATGCAACGCATTTCAACCATGGAAAATAAAACAAAATACAACATCAACCTCGACACCATGTACGGCCACCTTGAATTAATAGACGTGCCGTCTGTTGTCGCCGCCTGCACCGAAAAATGGCAAAACTTTACACTCACCCAGGTCAATGACAGCGTGGTGCGCATCGGCATTGTGGAAGGCGAATTTCATTGGCACAAACATGATAACGATGATGAATTTTTCTTCGTCCTCGAAGGCCAGTTATTAATAGACCTCGAAGACCAGACGATAGTGCTGAACCCCAACCAGGGCACAACCATCACAAAGGGCGTAATGCACCGCCCCCGCGCCCCGCAAAAAACCGTAATGCTCATGGTAGAAACAAGCGCCATAGCCCCCACCGGCGATTAATATGATTGAACAAAGCCAGAAGTGAGAAAATAATTTGCTGCGCACAAGCTCCCTGAAAATTACACTTCGATTATACCCTACGTAACTCACTCTACTTCACCCTCTCCCCTTTGGAGAGGGCCGGGGTGAGGCTATTAATAAGAATGACGCTCCATCCCTCCCCCACTTCTCAACTCCACCACTTCCTAACCTTCAAATATCTTAACACTGCCAAAACCCTTGAGTAAAGCAAGTCAAAAAAAGACAGCTTTACAGCCAAAGGCGGCGCAGGCGATTTTTTTTCATGGACAGCGTTAAAATACCTTTCAAGGCACACGCCCATACTAAATTCAGATTCCGCCATTTTCCTTGTGGCATTCTGTCTGGTGCTTTTAGGTATGGTTGCCAGATTTAGTATTTTACCCACTGCGCCCTCCACGTCGCCCACTGCATATACGCCCAAGCAATCAGCCGCGAGCGGATGAAATTCATAATCTTCGATGCCGCTCACCCGTGTCCCCGCCATGCCGCAACCGGCAGCAAGGGCCTCCATCATAGCTATCGGCGTACCTTCAAAGTCCGAGGTAAGCACCAGTATGTCAGATGAGGATAAATGCCGTGCCACTTCTTTTTGCGAGAGCCATCCCCAAAAGGTTACATATTCATGCAGCCCGGCTTCTTTAAATTTCATTTCGAGGGCAGCCTTCGTGTCGCCGTCGCCAATAATATCTAAGTGGAATTTCGTCTTTTGTTTGGCAAGCAACCCGCATATCGTTACAAGGTCGCCAGTCCTTTTCTGGTAGTCGCTCACCCTGCCCACATATACTAACCTCAGGAAGTCCTTTGGGTCATTATGATAATAAACGGCAGGCAGGTTTATCCCGCAGGGAATGATGAAAATGCGGCTGGGGTCAAAACTGGGTATCCTGTTTTTAACCGTCGTGCATACCCTGTTGGAAACACAAATAAAGGCATCCGTTTTCCGGGAATACTTTTCAGCCAGGTGGTAATAAGGTTCATCATCGCTGTGCAGCACCCCGGCAATGAAGTAAGAACCGTGCAGGTATGTTGCCGCTTCCCATACCACCGCATCATCAGACAAGATAAGCGGTACCCCTCTTGGCAATTGCACGATCAGCTTTTTATATACGAACGCCCGGTACTCCGGGGTGCCAAACTCAAATTCCCTGCCCGCCTTTGTTTTAATGGTCTGGACGGTATTCGGCTCCTTGGCCAGTAGTTGCAGCATGGTTTCCCGCCCCTTGCCCGAAAAGAAAACCTGCGCCGGCTCCACCGTTATAAAGTAAACCTCATGCCCACCCGCCGCCGCAGCAATGGCCGCATCGGCCATCCAGCGCGTGACCCCGCCCCTGTGGTACGGATGGCACACAAAAGCGATTCTTTTTTTCTCATCCACGGCGCTAAATTACTTCTTCAACCGTACATCAAAAGAAAAATCTGAAATGCTGGTTATCGTTACCTTTTTCATGTCGGGATGCCGGGGATTAATAAGAAAGTTATATTCTTCGTGGATAATAACAGACGGCACCCTTATGGCTATATGTTTTGCCTCCCTAAGAAGTTTCGTTCCTAACTCACGCGTATCATCCGGTATTTTGGGGTTATTCCAGTTACCGGGAAGATCTGGTATGGAAAGCGGGTGAAACTGGTCTGGTATATTATAGGTGATAACGCTAAGCGCACGGGGTATATCCTCTAACTTGGTATTTACTGCAAACTCAAGCATGGCAAGGGCACGGCTATCTGCGGCATAAAGACAATAAAAGCCCGGGTAATTCCAACGGGAGCCAAATAGTTTAGATCCTTCACCGCTTAGGTCATTGGCATATTTTGTATAAGTGATACGATATACGTTCATAGCTATGATATAATACCCCAGGCAATCCTGCCTATAATATTTTTCACCTCTTCCATGCCATATACGGTGTCCAGCAACTCTATGGGTGCCACGCCACCTGTGCTCCTGATTGGATGCGTAAGCCAATGGTTGAAACGCTCCCGGTCTCCAAACACCTCGTAACCGAAAGCATAAATATGCGCAAGCATGAAAAGCCGCTCACTGATGACAGGGTTAAATTTTTCATCCCCCTTCTTATTATGCAGGGTTGCCTTGGTTACGGATAGTATGTGGGAAAGGGCCTCATAGTCAAGCCCGGTTTGTTTTTTTATTTCTTCAAGCTGTGTCTTTGAAACACCCGCCCTTATTAAATTTATCTTATCATAAACACTCATTCCCGGGGCTTCCATTAAATCCTCGATATACCGCTCCGGATGGCGCATGATGTCATCAATGCTGTATACCGTAACCGGCTGTTCAGGATTAGTATATTTCGTCTTTGCACCCTTGCTTTTCCGGGCATTGCTCACGGGTGGAACTGCTTTTCTGGAACTTGGCCTGCCTTTCCTTTTTTCTTTTGTATCCATAAAAGTATAATTTTATACTAAGGTACATCAAAAATTTGACTTTTTATGTTTTCAATAAAAAATTTTAGTCATTAATTAGTTATGCAAAATAAATATATAATTATACTGTCCAACAATTGAATAAATTTGAACGTACAAATAAATTCCAACGAGAATCTTATGCAAGCAAAAGAGACAAAACTTCAAGACATTATTGAAGGAACTAAGCAATATGTTATCCCTCTATTTCAAAGAACGTATAGTTGGACATCTAAAGAATGGGAAGTTTTGTGGAAAGACCTTGTAGAACTATGCGAAACAGAAAATCCACGAACGCATTTTATAGGTTCAATTGTAAATATGCCAACAGTTTCCGTACCGGAAGGGGTAGCAAAATATTTATTGATTGACGGTCAACAACGACTTACAACAATCTTTATTATATTGATTCTTCTTAGAAATAAAGCAAGAGAGAGTGAAAACGGAAGATTTGCAGATGAAATAAATAATACATTACTTGTAAACCAATATAAAGATGGCCTGGATTATTACAAATTAATGCCAACACAAGTTGATCGGGAAATGTATCAAAACTTAATCAACGGAAATCGAATTGAAATAGAAAATCAATTGACAAAAGCTTACAGTTTTTTTGACAAAAAACTTAAGCAAATACAACTTGAACCTGAAAAATTGAAAAAAATAATTACAAGCTATTTTTCAGTAGTAAGTATTGTACTTGATGCAGACGATAATCCATATTTAGTTTTTGAAAGCCTGAACGCAAAAGGCAGACCGCTTACACAAGCAGACTTGATTCGCAATTATTTTTTTATGCGAATTCATACTAAAGAACAGGATGAATTGTATAGTCTGTATTGGTATCCGATGCAAACTGCGTTGAACGATAACTTAACAGAATACATAAGGCATTTTTTGATGAGAAATGGGAATATTATCAAGCAGGGAGATGTTTATTATGCTCTTAAAGAAAATGTTTCATCAAAAAACGCCACCGAATATTTAAAAGAACTAAAAACATATTCGGGTTACTACCAAAAATTGATTTATCCGGAATTTGAACCTGATATTGAAATACAAAAGTATCTGCGAAGATTAAATAGAATTGAGGTTACAACGGCATATCCCTTGCTTTTAAATTTCTATAGTAATTATGCTGATGAGAAAATAAATAAAGTAGAATTTATAAATGTACTTAAAACGCTTGAAAATTATCTTATAAGAAGATATGTATGCAATATACCCTCAAATCAATTAAATAAAATTTTTCCTACAATTTACCCTCAAATTGAATCGAAATATTCGAATAACATTGTTGAGGGATTTAAAACATTATTACAAAGCAAAGGTTATCCAAAAGATAGTGAATTTTATTTGCGTTTTAAAGGAACTAAACTTTATGGTGGTGGTGATCGCCAAATTAAGACAAAGTTGATTCTTGAAACCCTCGAAGAACAATTTGCCCATAAAGAAGAAGTGCCATTTGACAATTTAAGCATTGAACACATAATGCCACAAACGCTTTCTGAATGGTGGCAAAATCACCTTGGCGTTGATTGGGAAGAAACGCACGATTTTTTTCTTCATACCATAGGCAACTTGACTTTGACCGCATATAATGCAGAACTTTCTAATGATACCTTTCCTGAAAAGCAAGAAAAATATAAAGAGAGCCATTTGGAACTTAACAAGTATTTTAATTTCACTTCTTCATGGACAAATATTGAAATTGAACAAAGAGCAGATTTTTTGGCAAAGCAAGCAATGGAAATTTGGAGTTATTTTGGTATCGAAAATTCTATCCCTTTAGGAGTACAAGAAGCTACTGGAAAAACGCCAACATATTTGAAAATTCTAGGTCAAAGATTTGAAGTTGGGTCATGGCGCGATGTGATGGAACAAACTCTTAATTCCATTGCAGACCTTGAGCCTGAAAAATTTGAAATAATTGCACACAATTATCCCCGGTATTTAGGCAAAGACAAAAATAAATTCAGAGCAATACGGGAATTACAAAATGGTTATTTTATAGAAGTAAATTTATCAGCAGACAGCATTCAAAAACTTTGCACCCAAGCGATGGAAACAATTGAACTTACATCAGAAGATTGGAGCATTGATGTTCGATAAAATGGATTATACCGTTTCATCTTAGTTTAAGATTAAATTTTTCCAATGGCCTCGGTAGAAAAAATCCTTTTATACAATCCGGGTTTCTTACACAAACCTGGATATGCAATCTTGAGGTTATGTGCGAATCTGGAAATGCCTGCTCCCCTTCCGGGAATGCGCATCTTACCGTATCATATTCAGGATTATTTTTAATTTTATTTGTTTGGTGGATATACTGGATCACCGCACAATCAAGCGCACGGTTGTTTCCTGTATTTATAGGCATTTTCCCATTAAATGCTTTTTTGATGTCCTTCAATTCTTTGTAAGAAGAGCTTAACACTTTGAGTGAACCCGATTCAACTAAGTTCAGACAATTACCTAAATCAATAATGGCGCCCAAGACAAAGGGTGTAGTGATGGGCTTTTTGTTGAACTGCTTCCTTTCTGCACTTTCCATTGCATATTCCAAAGCCCGCAAAGGATTTTGCTCCCAGAAATAAATACCTTCCCCCAACCAATCCCATGCATTTTGGCTGGGCAATAATTCATCATGCCCGTTTAATACCCGTAACCCAACTTCTTTATCACAGCTATGGAAACCAATAATACTAAAAGGCTGGTAATCCTGCATAACTTATTTTTTCTTTTTAGGGCTTTTTTCTAATCCCATTGAAATACCAGCATCCTTTAGAAATTTTATAGCAGCTTCCTTATCTTTCAAAAGTTCTTTTGAAACTTCTTTAATAATTTTTATCTGGTGTTCTATTTGTTCGTCTGTCATAATACTGGTTTTAGCGACAATAAATATTTACAAAGTTACTTTATTCTGTATAATGGTACAGGTAAGCAATGATAAATTTGGGAACATAAAGCCGCCCCATTAACCATTAATAATTAACCATTAACCATTGTTTAAATATCTATCTTCGCATACTTCGCATGGCTCTCTATAAACTGCCTGCGCGGTGGCACCTCGTCGCCCATCAGCATAGAGAATATCTCGTTGGCGTAAGTGTCGCTTTCTATCGTTACGCTTTTCAGGGTGCGCGTGTCAGGGTTCATCGTCGTATCCCACAATTGCTCCGCGTTCATTTCACCCAGGCCCTTGTAACGCTGTATGCCCACCGTGTCTTCCTTGCCATTGCCCAGCTTGGTTACTGCGGCCAGGCGGTCTTCTTCCGTCCATGCATATATCTGCTCCTTCCCTTTTTTCACAAGGTACAGCGGCGGCTGTGCAAGATATACATACCCTTGCAGCACCAACTCCTTCATATACCGGTAGAAAAACGTCAGTATCAGCGTGGCTATGTGCGACCCGTCCACGTCCGCATCCGTCATGATGATGATCTTATGGTAGCGCAGCTTCATCAGGTTCAGCGCCTTCGGGTCTTCTGGTGTGCCCACGCTCACGCCCAGCGCGGTAAACATGTTCTTTATTTCCTCGTTCTCGTATATTTTGTATTCCTGCGCTTTTTCCACGTTCAGTATCTTTCCGCGCAGCGGTAGTATGGCTTGGTAGCTCCTGTCGCGCCCCTGCTTGGCGGTGCCGCCTGCCGAGTCCCCTTCCACTAAGTACAGTTCGCACTTTGCGGGGTCACGTTCAGAGCAGTCGGCCAGCTTGCCCGGCATACCACCCCCGGTAAGCACGCTTTTGCGCTGCACCATTTCGCGCGCTTTGCGCGCCGCCGCACGCGCCTGCGCCGCCAGTATCACTTTGTCAATAATCATTTTGGCGTCCTTCGGGTGTTCCTCCAGGAAAGCCTCCAGCACGCGGCTCACGCACACGTCCACCACGCCCATTACGTCATTGTTGCCCAGCTTTGTTTTGGTTTGCCCTTCAAACTGCGGCTCCGGCACCTTCACCGAGATGATGGCGGTAAGCCCCTCGCGGAAGTCATCGCCCGTTATCTCCACCTTCGCCTTTTCAAACAGCTTGTTCCTATCACCATAAGCCTTAAACACGCGGGTGATGGCCCGGCGGAAACCCGCCACATGCGTGCCCCCTTCTATGGTGTTGATGTTGTTTACGTAAGAGAATATGTTCTCGCTGTAAGAATTGTTATAGCACAGCGCCACGTCAACGGCCACGTTCGAGTCTTTATCATGCGCCTCCACAAATATCGGCTGGCTCAGCAGCGGCTCGCGTTTTGCCTTCCCGTCTAGCATCTCCACAAACTCCACTATGCCGCCCTCGCTGTAATAGGTTTCCGTGGGCATCTGGCCCTCTTCCGTCATTTCGCGCGCGTCCGTCATTATTATGCGCACACCCTTGTTCAGGTAGCTCAGTTCGCGCAGGCGGCCCGCCAGTATTTCGCGGTTATATACTGTGTCTTTAAAGATAGTGCCGTCCGGGATAAAATGCACCAGCGTGCCCGTATGCTCCGATGCCACGCCTGTTTCCCGCACCAAGTACAGCGGCACGCCCTTTTCATATTCCTGCTCAAAGGTCTTTCCTTCGCGCCATACCGTTACGTGCAGGTGGCTGCTCAGTGCGTTTACGCAGCTCACGCCCACGCCATGCAGGCCGCCAGATACCTTGTAACTGTCCTTGTCAAATTTGCCCCCGGCGTGCAGCAGTGTCATCACCATTTGCAGGGCCGATACCCCTTCCTTCGCATTAATGCCCGTAGGTATCCCGCGGCCATCGTCCTGCACGCTGATGGAGTTGTCCGGGTGTATGGTTACCGTTATATTCTTGCAATAACCGGCCAGTGCCTCGTCTATCGAGTTGTCCACCACCTCATACACCAAGTGGTGCAGCCCCCGCACCCCTATATCGCCTATGTACATCGACGGGCGTTTGCGCACCGCCTCAAGGCCTTCTAATACTTGTATGCTATCCGCGCCATACTCGGCGGGCATTTCCAAAACTTCGTTTTCAGTATTCATAACATCATTCACCGGAACTAATTATTTTTCATTGAGGAAGGTTAAAAAAGCCATTTCCAGGTATATGGCACAAATCCATTATTGGATATTTTTTTTAACTTTACAAAGATAGCGAAAATATAACTTTCAAACAAGAAAAGAAACAATTATTTATACTCTTCTAGCCATTTACCCATACCCCTTTTTGTGGATAAATAACGCACAGATGTGCAAAAAAAAATTTCATGTACCCGGCTTGTTGCAGCCATCGGGCCACCGTTGCGGTGGCACCGTTGAAATTAGGATTTCTATTAAACTTGCCTGTGTTGCTGGCGTAAACGACACAAAAGGGCTTTATGCAACAATCGAATGATAGTGATGGCCGCCCTGAAGGGGCAAAATCTCATAGCGATGGGCAACGCCCATCGGCATAAAAACAAACTACGTTACAGCCCTGTAGGGGCGAAATCCTACAGTACCGATAGCTATCGGTAAATTTCCTTCACACTATAGCCGAAAACATACACGCTTATCCAGCTTATTTGTTGATTACCATCAATTTTTCCTATTAATACATTCCCTCCACCATAAGGAAAATAAGGAATAATACCGCCTGGGTTACCAGTTACTTCACCCGTAAACAATATTCCTTTATCAGCAGTCGGTATTGCATAGTTAATACTTGTCGCAACTGTAATGCCGCTTACAAACCTTGTGCTGTCTATAACAAGAACCTGCGCTCCGCAAAAAAGCGGATAAGAAAACAAAAATAGTATGGAGTAAAAGGCTTTCAATTTTTAGAGAATTGTTACATAAAGTTATGTATTTATAATAATGATGCAAATATTTATGTTGCAATTTATAACAAAAAATCAAAAACTCACTTATAGATGAGTATTTATTTTTTTACTTCATTCTACTTTCAACCACAACAAGCATGCAATGCTATCGAAGGTTGATAAGTATGTGATACAAAAAGTAAAAGAAAAAAGGCTTGAAAGAGGAATCTCTCAATCTCAATTAGCTTTTGAACTTGACGTATCAAATGGTTTCATAGGTATGGTTGAAAGCGGAAAATATACTCAAAAATACAATGTCAATCATCTTAATGAAATAGCAAAAATATTAGAATGCAGCCCACAAGATTTTTTGCCAAAATATCCTTTATGACGAATTAATTTTTAACGAATTTTGTCGTTTCCACATTTCCATCCTCAGCTTGCCATTTAATGAGATACATTCCACTTATCCACCCACTCACATTTATTTGGTTGTATTTGTTACCTTGTTCTGTTTTTTGGCTAAATATTTCCTGTCCCATACTATTGAAACATAAGATATTCCCATTTATATTTTGTGGTGTAACAATTGTAATATTTTCATTAGATGGGTTAGGATAAACTGCAATGGATTCTACATAATTATTAATATTTTTTACCCCTAAAGGCCAATAATCTATATAGCTTACAAAACCACCACCAACACTATCAAAATTTCCATAAGTAGTTCCTTCAGTAAATGAAGATCCACCAAGCCCGGTAGTTACATATCCGTTTAAATAGGGCAAAACTGAATTAGGATCCTGGCCTTGAGACCCTCCAAAAATTATATTTGAAATTTCATTGTGTGTACTATCCAATGCAAATACCCAGCAATCTTCTCCCCCTATCGGCCCCGGATAAGTGCTGCCATAAACTATATACCCACCATTTGGCCCGGCACATATTCCGGTGCCATTTTCCATATTGGTGCTACCTAATGTTTTTTCCCATATCGGTGTCCCATTTGTATTCACTTTTACTACCCACATATCCCCATCACCCTGATAGCCTGTAACCATGTAATTGTTTGAATAGGTAAATCCAACGGCTACAATAGTGCTGTCCCGTGTATCAAACATAGCATAGTTAGCGTCGTCGCTGCCCGTGCCGCCATAGCTGCTGTCCCATAACACTTTACCAGTGTCATCTAATTTCAGTATATAGATATTTAATCCTGTAGGTACGCCAATATGCCAAAATGAATCCGTGCAATCATGATCGGTAGAATTAGAATTGCTAACGATATAATATGCCGAATCTATGGCAAGTATGGCACCGTCCCCTTCATCTCCAGTGCCTCCTAAATCTTTGCTCCATTGCACATTACCTATGCTGTCTGTTTTTATCACCACCCAATCGAAATACCCTGTGCTTCCATAGTGAAAGGGCACGTCATCACCGCTTCCGTTTGACACGCCTAAAATTACAAACCCATGGTCTGGAGTATTTGCTATAGATATTGCACCATCTTCGTCAGGGCTACCGTAACATTTTTCCCAAAGCAGGTTACCTAATGAGTCAATGCGCAATAACCATATATCAGTTACTCCTAAAAATCCGGTAACATCGCCATCGCTTGACGCTGTTCCCGCCAATACTGCATACCCTCCGTCTGGAGTTTGGCAGGCGGACCCTGCACCATCAGTATTGCTACCGCCATATACTTTAATCCAGCTTATTTGTTGGTTACTGTCTATTTTCCCAATAAGCACATTTCCATCTATCCCAGTATCAATTGGGAAATAAGGTATAATGCCTCCTGGGTTGCCATATTCCTCTCCAACAAACAAAATTCCTTTATCAGATGTCGGTATGGAGAACTTAATACTAGTGCCTGGTCTTACACCTGTTATAAACCGTGTGCTGTCAATAACAAGCTGGCCGTAAACGTGCGGCAAGCAGGTGAGGAGCAGGAGGAGTATGGAGTAAAGAGTTTTCATTTCATAAGATTTCTTACATAAAGCTACGGAGTATATTTAACAAATAGTGTGGTTAATTATAATTTTTTATTTGTCCGAGTTCATATTGAGGGTGCGCCACACACTCCCCTCCTTTTTTTAAAGGAGGGGATGTTGTTTGAGCCTCGCTGTAGCGGGCTCAGACAACGGGGGTGGTTCTTCTCGCGCAGGTCAGAAAGTAGGCGCTTACCCATATTGCATTGGTATAGCCCGTCGCTTCCACCTGTAGTTTGCTGGGCCCAGCAAGCGACCAATTCCCCTGATAGCCCCCTCCCGTACACGAACTACCCGTCGAGGCAGTCCGCAAAGCATTATAATACTCCTTAAACATATTTTGCCCGCTGCTGTCATTGGCGCTCACCCGCCCTTGCCAGAACAAACTAAACACCCCTATTTGCTCCATTTCCCCACCCTCGCCCGTATCAGCGGTATTGGCGTGGGCATACATGGTATCTACAATTTGTGAAAGGCTTGCCCCATACTGGTTCACGACCGGATATGTGGGTAACAAGGGCGCCATTTCCCGGTATTGGGCATATGAATAGTTACAGCATAGAGCTATGAGCAGAAGTGTAAGTGTGTGCTTCATAAAACTTATTTTTATGGTAAATAAATAAACTATTGTTTAATGAATTTTTCTGTTGCCAGAGTACCATCTGCACAT
>Ga0206854_1186_pt1 | contig 14971 bp, 11 predicted proteins | sample Alteio_BWOrgCont_50_FD_152870 | JGI IMG/M metagenome (GOLD analysis project Ga0206854, IMG submission 152870) | Enriched cells from forest soil in Barre Woods Harvard Forest LTER site, Petersham, Massachusetts, United States -... | ecosystem: Environmental > Terrestrial > Soil > Temperate forest >...
CCAAGCGCTTTTTTTAAATCAGCTTCTGCATTTATTATATCTAACAGTGCGTTGAAATAATTGGTTTGTGCGTTGAGTTGGTCGGTCTGGGCCTGCGTAACTTCCAGGTTGCTGCCCACGCCTGCCTTGTATTTTCTCCGGGCCAGGTCCAGCACGTCGTTTGCGAGGTCCAGGTTGCGGTGCTGGCTTTGTGTTTCCAGCATCGCATTTTTTAAACTGGTGCGGGCCTGCGCGGATTGGAAATCCAATGTTAGTTTTATGTTGTCAATATTGTTCTTTGATTTCTCAATGTTAAGTTTGGCTTCCGAAACTTGGTTCTTCCGGAGCAGGCCGTTAAATATAGGGACATTCAATTGCACCCCCAGCGTCGATGAGCTCCAATACCTGTCGAACGCAAGGATATTGTTGAAAACCTCTGCGCCATAATTTGAGCCATACGACCAAAATCCGTTTAAAGAGGGCAACGCGGCTAACTTGTACCTTCTAAGGTTATACTCATTTAGCTTAAGCTGGGTCTGCATTAAATTATATTCAGGCACGCGGTCATAATTTTCAACATCCGCTATCAGGGACAGCGCTTCCTGCCTGCGTTGGTCCACATTGGTGTCCGTAAGCGCTATCGGGGCGTTAATGTCCATCCCTATCTGGTATTTCAATGCCTGCTCAGACACCGTCAGCAGGTTGCTGATGCGGATGCTGTCTGTGGCGAGGTTGTTCACCTGCACGCTGGTGCGTTCCACGTCTATTTTTTCGGCAAAGCCGTTTTGCTGCGTTACCGTTATGTCATGCTCCAGGCTCCTTGCGAAAGAAAGCGCGTCTTTAACAATAGCATACTGGCGGTAAGCGATGGCTAATGAGTTATATGATTTATACACATTGTAGCGCACGTTCTCTTCGGTAACCTGGCCGTTTAGCCGTGCAAACTCCATTACGGTATTCCGGGCCTTCAGCGCTATAAATACGCTGCCGTCAAAGATCAGTTGCGAGGTGGTGATGCTCGCACTGGCAGCGTAAGGCAGCGTAAACTCAAAAGCTTCTATCGTGCCCTTGGGGATAACCGTGCCGGATGGCGCAAGCGCGGCAAATGTGCTGGCGTCAATAAATGATTGTTGCGGCACAAAAAAGTCATCCAGTTCCGCCTTCCCGTTTATGTGCGGGTATGCTGCGGCAAGCGTTTGGTTGTTTTGCGCTTGCTGTATCAATACGTCAATCTGGCTGTTTTTGATGTTGTAATTATGCTTCAGGGCATAGTCCATGCAATCCTGTAGGGTAAGGAAGGTTACCTGCTGCCCGGGTGCCGCAAAGGGTATAAGTATAATACTAAATAAGATTAAATAAAGTCTGATCATATTTTGGTCGCTTGCTTTAAATATTTTGTCTTGTATTGCTGGTATAATTGTTCACCCTTTCCGTTCATGATGCCATAAAGGAAATGCTCGGCTATTTCCATCGCCACGCTCATGAGGCTGTTGCGGTCGCTTACCAATAAATTGGGTTGCAGTATCAGCAAAGACGTTTCTATACGGTAACGGGCCATCAACTCTGCATTTATGTCTTCACGGTACAGCCCTTCCTGTATGCCCTGCAATATATTATCCCGCATCATCGCCACGTCACGCTTCATAATCATTTCACGGAATATCTGGAATGCCTCCGGGAAAAAACGCTGGAGCTCAAAAATAGCCATTGGGTTTATATTCTTATGCATGTCATCCATAAAAGCCATCATGCGCACCATGGCGTCTATCGCATTTTCTGTATCCTGCAGCAGCACACCACATTTTTCCGTTATTTGCTCCTTATACCACGTCAGCGATTCGTTCACTACCTCCTGTTTGTTGGCAAAGTGCATATAGAGCGTCTTTTTAGAAATACCCGCCCTGCGCGCTATATCGTCCATCGTAATTGTTTTAAAGCCATATTGGCGGAACAATTCGGTGGACGCACTGAGTATTTTTGTAAGTGGCTCCATAATACCGCACAAAACTATGGAAACATTTTCTACAATAAAAGTTTCCTGTGTATTAAATATTACGATAGGGGTATTTGTAGAATCAATAACAGGGTGCTGAATAATCTGGCATGGTTATTGCTCATATAACTGTTAAAAAAAGGGAATTATGTTTTCCCGGAAATGGAAAACGGATATTTTTCTTTTTATCAAAGTATAAATACCTTACTTTTGTTCGTGAAATAGTGGCTATATGGAAATAAGATGGTACGGGTTGTGGCAGGGGCTAATAATATCAATATGTTTTTTTGTCCTTATGCTCCCTTTGGGCGCACAGGGGCAACAAATGGTTATTTCTACCGTGGCCGGAACCGGCACTTTTGGTTACGGCGGTGATGGCGGCCCAGCTACTGGCGCTATGTTATTCGAACCCGTAAGCATCGCCTTTGACCCTTCTGGTAACCTTTATATTGCGGATTACAGGAATTTTATTGTGCGCAAGATAAGTGGGAACGATATTGTGACCGGGAATAATCCTATAAGTACAGTGGCGGGGATTCCGGAAAGCGCCGGTGATTCCGCCAATGCCGGACCCGCCACGTCTGCGGCCATGGGCGGCCCCACCGGCATAGCCGTTGACAGGTCAGGAAATATCTATATTGCCGACTATGATAACCAGGTAGTCCGTAAAGTGGAGGCATCCACAGGTAATATCATTATCGTGGCAGGCTTGCCGGGTGTTTCGGGATATGATGGTGACAGCCTTGCTGCAACGGCAGCGGAGTTAAGTAGCCCCACAAACGTGGCCCTTGACGCGGTCGGGAACCTTTATATATCAGACAATGGAAATAATGTAATCCGCAGGGTGGACACATTTGGCATCATTACTACTTATGCAGGCAACGGCGCGGCAGGTTATGGCGGCGACGGCGGGCCACCCACTGCGGCGAGGCTGTATGGCCCCACTGGCCTTTTCGTGGACGGTCCCGGCAACTTATATATCGCAGATTTAGGCAATAGTGTGATCCGCATTGTTTATGCCGGCGCAGGCGGTATTATAAATACCGTGGCCGGCAATGCGTTAAGTGGCCCGGGTTATATGGGAGACGGAGGCCCCGCCACGGCAGGGGAGCTCAATGAGCCTATGGATATTGCTGTGGACAACGCAGGCAATCTTTTTATTGCAGAGTACGGCGATGAGATCATCCGTAAGGTGGACACATGGGGCATCCTCAGCACTTTTGCGGGATGCGACACGTCTATCGGGTACAGCGGGGATGGTGGCCCGGCTACTGCTGCCGTGTTCAGCGGCCCATATGGGCTTGCTTTTGACCGTTATGGCAATCTTTATGTGGCGGATAAATTTAACTCCGTGATCCGTAAAATAACAAATGCGGGCGGCCTCGGCGTAGCGCAGGTTACGGCGCCAAATAACCACATCAGCATAATGCCAAACCCTAATACCGGCACCTTTACCGTTAATGGTTCCTTAAATTCCACTTCAGACCAAAAAGTTTCCTTTGAGGTTACGGATATGCTCGGCAGGGCCGTCTATACCCTCGATGAAATAGCCCCCAAAGGTATCCTCAATACACAGATAGCTCCCGGCGATATAGCCAATGGCATGTACCTCTTGCAAATACGGACGGAAAGCGGAGATGAGGTTTTTCCGATGGTGGTAGAAAAGTAAGTTAATTGGTTAATTGGTTAAAAAGTTAATTAGCCGCCGTCTTGGTGTTCCTATCAACATCCCCCCACAGGATAAATAATGTCACGTAATACAGGTGTCCCACACCTTTTTCTGATGTGGGGCACCTGCCTCGCTATGGGAATACCGCGTAAGGTTAATAATTAATTATCATTCACTTGTTTAAATTTTTATTAATTTTGCACCCCAATAAGTATATCTATATTGGATACAATTGAATTTATTCAGGCGGCATTGAAGGAAGACGTGGGCAGCGGTGATTATTCATCCCTGGCCTGCATCCCTTCCGGCGCAATGGGAAAGGCGGTTTTAAAAATAAAAGAAGACGGGATCATAGCAGGTATCAACCTCGCGCAACAAATTTTTCTCTTTATAGAACCCGCCGCCACGTTAGTTTTTTATAAAAAAGATGGCGATAAAGTAAGCAGCGGCGAGGTTGCGTTTGAAGTTTCGGCAAGCATACATACTATATTAATGGCAGAAAGGCTGGTATTGAATTGTATGCAGCGCATGAGCGGTATTGCCACCATCACCCGGAAATACGTGGATGCCATAAAAGACTACCCGGCAAAAATATTAGACACCCGCAAGACAGCCCCCTTGTTCCGCCAATATGAAAAAGAAGCCGTGCGCGCAGGCGGCGGCCACAACCACCGCATGGGGCTGTATGACATGGTGATGCTCAAAGATAACCACATAGATTATTGCGGGGGTATTGAAAAAGCAATTGAACTGACCCACAATTACCTGCGCAAAAATGGCCTTGATTTGAAAATAGAAGTGGAAACACGCAGTATAGAAGACGTGCGCCGGGTATTGAAGGCCGGGGGTATTGACCGCATAATGCTCGATAACTACACACCCGCCCAACTGGAAGAAGCCGTAGCGTTGATAGGCGGCAGGTTTGAAACAGAAGCGTCGGGAGGGATTACTTTGGATAATATTGTGGAATATGCCCGTACCGGGGTTGATTTTATATCTGCGGGTGCTATCATCCATCATGCGGTGAGCCTGGATTTAAGCTTAAAAGCAGGGAAATTATGAGCAAGAAACACGTGGTATTTATCGTCAACCCCAAATCGGGCGTAGAAAGGCAGAAAGAGATACAGCAGGGTATAGATGATTGCCTTGACCAGCAACATTATTCGTATGAAATCCTCCATACCGAATTTATGAAGCATGGCACCGAACTCGCCAAAGAGGCCGCCAAGAACGGCGCTTATGCGGTAGTGGCCGTAGGTGGCGACGGCTCGGTAAATGATGTGGTGCAGGGGCTTATGGGCACTGATACGGTGCTCGCCATCATACCCAAAGGCTCCGGCAATGGCATGGCGCGAACTATGGGCATACCCCTCGATACACATGACGCGATAAGGCTCATCAATAAAGGAAATACTGCCGCAATGGACATTGGTTATGCCAACGGACGGCCTTTTATCAGCAATGCGGGCGTGGCATTTGACGCGCTTATATCCAAGAAATTCGCCAAAAGCGAGCGGCGTGGTTTTATGATGTATAGCTGGTTGGTTGCAAAATACATGTGGCTGTATAAAAACTGGGACTGGACAATAACCGTTGATGGCAAGCAGATCAAAGAGCGCGCCTTTATGGTCAACATAGCCAACGGGCAGCAGTTTGGGTACAATTTCAAAATAGCCCCCATGGCCGATTATACCGATGGGATGCTCAACCTGGTCATAATCCGCAAGTTCCCGAAATTATTGGCCGGCGCAATTGTGTTAAGGGCTTTGAATGGCAGTATCACCGGCAGCCCCTTTGTGCGGCACTTTGCTGGCAAAGAGATCACGGTATCAAACCCCGCCTTACGGCTCATGCAAACAGATGGCGACGCCCATGCCTGCGAGCATTCAATCACTTTCAAGATACAGCAGGGGGCGCAGAAGGTGATCGTTCCCTAGTAGGGATGGGGGGCATATGAATCACAGACCAACCTACCAGCGCAGGTTTATATGGATTACACAAATTTCACAGAATAGACAGATTGTGACACCTGTTCTTGGCTGATGTCTGATGTCCAAGCCAGGTACAAACAAAAAATGCTGCCAAAAATTGCTTTCGGGCAGCATTATCAGCAGATGAAAATCAGGCGGCGCTGCTTTGCTTTTGTAACGCTTTTAATCGCTTTGCAGCCTTTATCATATACCATATACTCATTATAAAAAGGGGTATATCAAGTGTTAAGGTATAGGTTAGCCCTTTTTTAGTTTCAAATGGTGCCACAACGCACATAGTTAGTATCAAGAAGCCACAGACCAATGTAAAGATTGTGCCGGGCTTTGATATTCTAAAATCATCGTACCTTTTAAATAAAGAAGTCATTGTTAATTTTTATTTTGAATAAATAATTAAAACATACTATCCATTAAACCCGAAGCAACGGCACCGCAAATAATCATGCCAGGAGGACTGCCCTCTGCACCACAAGCACCCTCCAAACCATCCGCCATACCAATACAAAATCCACTCCACAGTGATGTGGTATGGGTGGTACGAAGGTACTCATATAATTCATGCGAATGACCTTAATTCTTCTTCCGACTTGTCATAATCACTTTGTAACAGGGCTATCAGGTCTGGTAACAGTTCCAGGTTGTTTTGCCCTGTTGCATACAACTCAATTTTCTGCGCAACCGCTTTTGCCTCCTTCATGCCCATAAAATCAAGGCGGGGCTTCATCCCATGCACGGTTTGCGACAATGATGCATAATCTTTTTCGGTTCCTGCCTTATTTATTTTTTCCAGGTTCCCCGGTGTTAATTTCAGGTATATGTCTATATACTTTTTCATCCTGTCCCTGTCCCCGTCGCAAAAATTCCTCAGAAAGGTAAGGTCAGTTATTTTATGGCCGGCGTCTTCATTTTGCATTTCCGCGAAAGCCTCATTTTTTCCCTCTTTCACTGCTGTCGCGGCCATGTCGTTTTTATAGTATTTTGCCAGGGTATTGAGCAACTGGGCGCGTGTAAAAGGCTTGGGTATATAATCGTTCATGCCCGCCTCCGTGCATTTGTTCAGGTCTGCATTCAGCACGCTTGCCGTCAGCGCTATGATAGGTATGTCCCGCTTATTCCCACCTGTTTCCCTGCGGATATACTCCGTTGCTTCCAGCCCGCTCATCTCCGGCATGTGGGCATCCATCAGTATCACGTCATAGTCGTTGGCAAACAGTTTTTCAATGGCTGTTTTCCCGTTTTCGGCAACGTCCACTTTTACATCTTCAATGAGGTTTTCAAGGGTGTCCCTGATTACTATCTGGTTATATTCATTGTCTTCGGCAACCAGTATTTTTATGCCCCGCAGCAGGGTATGGTCTGCGTTGGTTTCGTAGTTTAAAGACGCCGCCTCAGCTTCGCTTGCTATTTCATACGTGATGGTAAACGAAAACTCCGAGCCTTTCCCCTCTTCGCTACTTACTTCCATTGTCCCGCCCTGTAGTTCCACCAATGTTTTGGATATGGACAGCCCCAGCCCGGTGCCGCCGTACTTGCGCGAAATACCCGCATCCGCCTGCCGGAACGATTCAAACAGTTTATCTATTTTATCTGCCGGGATGCCGATACCCGAATCTATCACCCGGAAACGCAAGCTGATTGCCCGGCCCGGCACCCGCTCCGCTATGATCTTTACCGTCCCTTTTTCGGTAAATTTTATGGCGTTCCCGCAAAGATTTATGAGTATCTGGTTGAGCCGGTAAGGGTCGCCTTCCAAAACATCAGGTATGTCCTTTCCTATTTCAGTGTGCAATACCAAGCCTTTTTCTTCGGCTTTGAACTGCATGGTGTCATACACCTGGTTCACCTGTTCGCCCAAACGGAAGGGTATCTTTTCCAGTTCCATTTTCCCGGCTTCCAGCTTGCTCAGGTCCAGCACGTCATTGATAATGACCAGCAGGTTTTCCGATGATTTTTTTACCGCAGTAAGGTATTTTGTTTGCTTAGGGGTAAGCGGGGTATCCAGCGCAAGGTTGGTCATGCCCAGCACCGCATTCATCGGCGTGCGTATCTCGTGGCTCATATTGGCCAGGAACTGCTGCTTGAAACGCTCTGAATTTTCGGCCCTTGTTCTTTGCTGCTCTGCATTTTCTTTCTCGGCCCTGATGATGGTATTTGCCTTTTTCTGCAGGCTATAGTTGCGGTAAATGAAAAATAACAGCAGCAAAGCCAAAACAAATCCCGCGAAACCCACGTAATTAATAATGCGCTGCCGCTGCAATGCGGCGTCTGTTTTTAAGCTATCGGCAAGGCGCTGGCGGTCGTATTCGTGTCTCATGGTCATCTTCAGTATCTTATCGTCATTCTCTTTTGAGAAAACAGAGTCTTTGGTGTTGTGGTACATATTTGAGTACTCCAGCGCCATTTTATAATTATTGCTCAATTCGTAAGCTTCCGCAAGATATTTATTACATTCCTGAATAATTACGGGGCTATGGATCTCTTTGCTTATAGCAAGGCTTTGTTGCAGGTAATCAATAGCTTTACGCAGCCGTGCGGCTTTGCCTGACGGTATTAAGCCATCCGGTATATATTTACCCCCGGGCAAGCCCTCTGCGCCAGTGACAGTATATGGTTTCGCTAGTATTGTGTCCTTTATTAATGAAAGGTAAGCGGAGCCTAATTCATTCAATGTACACGCAGCCTCATATTTGTCTCCTGCTTCTTCAAACATTTTTAAAGATTTTTGCCCATATTCTATAGCCATCGTGTAATTTCTCTGGCTGGCATAAACCGTGCCGATATTGCGGATAACTATTGCCGTCTCATTTTTATCCTCTATTTCTTCGGCGATTTTCAACGCTTTAAAATCATATTCCAACGCCTTGGTATAATCCTTTTGCACTTGGTAAACATTGCTTATGTTGGCAGTGATCCTTGCCGCGTCTTGCCTGTCTCCTATTTGTTCAAGAATTTTTAAGGCTTGGAAACTATATTCCAATGTCTTAGGGAAATCATGCTGCACATAATAAACGCCCCCGATGTTCATGTTAACCGTTGCCAAGCCCTGTTTGTCCCCCATTTCCTCTTCCGTTTTTAAATTCTTCAAATAATATTCCAATGCTTTGGGATAATCGCCTTGGTCAAAATAAACATTGCCCATATTACCGGTAATTGTTGCGATACCTCTTTTGTTTGCCAGTTTTTCATCAATTTCCAGCCCCTTGTTATAATATTCAAGGGCTTTGGGATAATCGGATTTGTATTGGTAGTTGACCCCTATATAACAATTTGCAGTAGCTGCCCCCTTTTCCCATTCCAGCATTGTGGCAAGCTCCAGCGCCTGCTGTCCGTATTTTACGCCCTCATCCGTATTGATGGCATAATAAGCAAATGATAAATTGTTTAGCAGCTTTACCTTATTGGTATCTTCGGTTACTTTGGGTAAAACCCGTAACAGGGAGTCAATAAATGCCTGCCCTTCTTTTTGGGCGAAACCACTCACTGCCGTTATGAGGGCTGGGAGGAACAGCAGGAGGAATTTTAGAAAGTGTTTCATAAATTAAACCCCGGCCCTAAAGGGAGATGTTACGAGGCGCTATTTAATTGTGTGTTTAAAATTAATTCCAAAAGCTTAATAGATGACTCCCCTTTAGGGGGGCGGGGGCTTTACGTGTTAACAAAATACATTTTTAATTCCCCCTTATTTTTAGCCTCTATTTCACCCCTGTATTCGCACCTAAACGTATCCTTTACCAATTCATAAGTAGTCTGTGAAATATTTATTTTGCCGGGGGCGCTGTTTTGCTCCATGCGGGCTGCTGTATTTACCGTATCGCCCCAGATGTCGTAGGCGAATTTTTTCACGCCTACGATGCCTGCCACTACGTCTCCGGTGTGTATTCCTATGCGTATCTCGAATGTGCTATTGCCGAGTTTTGCTATCCTGTCTTGCATGAAGGCATCTATTTCTATGGCCGCCCTTACTATATTTTCAGCGTGTTTGGGGTCTGCAAGGGGCAGGCCGCAGACTGCGAGGTAGGCGTCGCCGATTGTTTTTATCTTTTCTATGTTGTATTTGCTTGTTATTTCGTCAAAGGCTTTGAAACAGGCGTGCAACTCATCTATTAATCCTTGCGGGCTTATGCGCTCGCCGGCACTGGTAAAGTTTACAAAGTCGGTAAAAAGCACCGTTACATTATCGAAGTGTCTGGCTTTTGTGCTGCCGTTTAGTTTAAGCTCATTGGCCACTTCCGCCGGCAGTATATTCAGCAGCAGGGTATCCGACTTTTTTCTTTCCTGCTCTGATTTTTTGCGCTCCTTCATAATGAAAAAAGAAAAACCTGCCAGCAGTAATACACCCGCAATACCCATGTAGGTATAACTCTGTTGCCGTTGCAACTGTATATGCGTTATCTTTTCTTTGGCGTCTGTCTTTAAGCTATCTGCAAGGCGCTGGCGGTCATATTCATATTTCATGGTCATCTTCACTATCTTTTCATCATTCTCTTTTGAATATACGGAATCCCGTATTAAAATCAAATTATCGTCACATTCCAGTGCTTGTTTATAATCCCCGTTTTGTTTGAAGGCTTCTGCAAGATGTTCGTAACTGAACATCATTATGGCCGGTGATTTTATTTCTTTGCCTATCGCAAGCCCGCGTTGCAGGTAATCAACAGCATTGCGGAGCCTGGCTGCTTTGCTTGGGGGTATAGGCGGGCTGGGCAAATATTTACTTTCCGGCAATTCACTGCTTCCGCCAAAACGGGGGTAACCGGTAGTTCGTTTCGCTGTGGTATCTGTAACTAAGGATAAATAAGTATTTCCCATAAAATCAAATTGCCAGGCAACATTGTTTTTATCCCCTGTTTCTTCATTTATATTCAATGCTTTTTGCTCATATGCCAAAGCCAAGGCATAATTTTTCTGCTTCGTATAAACTTGCCCGATATTGCCGGTAAACAATGCAATGCCATGCTTCTCTCCTATTTCTTCAAAATTTTTTAAAGATTTTAAAAAGTATTCCAACGCTTTGGGATAATCATTGCGTTCATAATAAACATTGCCTATGTTCCCGGAAACAGAAGCAATCCCACGTTTGTCTCCGGTTTCTTCATCTGATTTTAATGCTTTGAAATCATATTCCAATGCTTTGGGGTAATCTTTTTGGTGATAATAAACATTGGCGATACTGCCAGTGGTAGTGGCTATGCCTTTTTTATCGCCCATTTCTTCGTTGAGCTTTATTTGTTTTAGAAAATATTCCAGCGCTTTGGGGTAGTCGCTTTGGATCCCATAAATACTGCCGATTTTGCCGTAAAGTTTTACTATACTCTGTTTGTCGCCTGTTTCTTCATATATGGTTGCTGCTTTTAAAAGGTATCCGAGCGCCTTTTCATAATCAGTTTTAACTACGTAATTGTTCCCGATGTTATTATTTGAGCTGGCTATCCCTTTTTCCCACTCCAGTTTTGTAGCCAAATCCAATCCTTGCTGTGCATATTTTATGCCTTCATCCGGATTCATATGCAAGTAAAGAAATGACAGAGTATCAAGCAGTTTCACCTTATTGGTATCGTCCGTTAGTTTGGGTAAAACCCGTAGCAGGGAGTCAATAAATGGCCGCCCTTCTTTTTGGGCGTAGGTATTGCCCCATCCAATGGCAAGAAAAACAGTGAGCGTGAGTTTTAAAAAGTGTTTCATGGTTTATTTTTTTTACGGTTAACAATCATTTAAAACGCACACCATTAAATTAATTGATAAGTACAAAAATATAAATTTGGAACGAGAATTAAAGGCTATAAGTTCTGGCAACTCCATAGTATTTTTGTGAAAACAAAAAAAATGAGGAAGGTTGCCGTTTGTTTTATGTTAATGATCCTGGCCTTATCCGCCTGTATGGATAGCCCTAAGGGTGAGATGACCATCGGGCAAACGAAGCATTATTCTGACATTACGGACAATGAAGACACGGGCATAAGGGAGGTGTTAAATTTATATGGCGGGAAGTGTAAATACTCCTCAGGTATTGCCGCTTCCGGCAGTTTTGGGAGCAAGAAGTACTTCGAGTTGCAGTTAACCAATTGCAATTCATTGGAACAAAGGAGGAACTTATCTGAACTGACCGCCGCAAATGTGGCATACCTGTTTTATAAAAGTTTAAAAAACGAGCAGAAGAATTATTCAGAGATACGCACGGAAATTACTTTTGATGATGACGAATATAAAGGGAAATACCCTGATTCCTTATTGGATATAGTGGTTACAAAAATGAAGATCGTCTCGGCAATTATTGACTTGCTGAAGGTTAAAAATTATAACGCCGTTGCGGATACGCTGAATGACAACAACTTTTTTGTCAACTTTAATAAAGCAGAATTTATTGAAAACATAAAAAAAGTGGATGCCTCATTGGGCAATATCAAGGAGTTTGTGCCGTATGGGTTTTCATTTTTTGACACGGTTGACGGCAAAACGCTGCTCCATATTTCTGGGTTGGTAAGGCGCGATAAAATGAGCAATGAATTTAGCGTAAACATTGACCCGGCGTCTAACGACGGCAAAGCAATCATGATAAAATATGAGCTTTAGGCAAAACTTCTTCTGTAAAATTTCCTGATTATGCCACTTCTCTTTACACCACTGAAAATAAGAAGCCTTACCTTAAAGAACCGGATCGTGGTATCGCCGATGTGCCAATACTCCAGCGTGGATGGCTTTGCCAATGACTGGCATTTCGTACACCTCGGCAGCAGGGCGGTAGGCGGCGCGGCGCTGGTTTTTACGGAGGCCACGGCTGTATCGCCGGAAGGCCGCATATCCCCGCACGACCTCGGTATCTGGAAAGACGAGCATATAGCGCCACTAAAACGAATAACTGAGTTTATAGAAAAGCAGGGAAGCATACCGGGCATGCAACTGGCCCACGCCGGGCGCAAAGCAAGTGTTACCGAACCCTGGAACGGTGATAAACAAATACCTGCCACCGACGGCGGCTGGCAATCCGTAGCCCCAAGCGCAGTCCCGTTTTACGCGGACAGGGACACGCCGGCGGAACTGGACGAGGCGGGGATACACCGCATTGCCGCCTGCTTTAAGGCTGCGGCCCAAAGGGCGTTGCTGGCGGGTTTCAAGGTATTAGAGATACACGGGGCGCACGGCTACCTCGCCAATGAGTTTATGTCGCCGCTCAGCAATAAGCGCACGGATAATTATGGCGGCTCTTTTGATAACCGCATCCGTTTTCTCTTGGAAATCATTGGGGCCATACGCACTGTTTGGCCGCAAGATTACCCGCTGTTCCTGCGCATTTCCGCCAGCGACTGGACGGACGGCGGCTGGACTGTGGACGACTCCGTGAGGCTGGCCGGGATAGTAAAAGATAAAGGGGTGGACCTCATTGATTGCTCGTCCGGCGGGATAATACCCGGCGTGAAGATACCCGCCGCGCCCAATTACCAAGTGCCCTTTGCAGCGGCGGTAAGAAGGGCAGGCATACCCACGGGCGCGGTGGGCATCATCGTGTCGCCAGAGCAGGCCGAAGCCATCATAGCCAACGGCCAGGCCGACCTCATATTTATGGCGCGGGAGCTACTGCGCGACCCTTATTTCCCGCTCCGCGCCGCCCGGGAATTAGGTTATGACGATATGCCCTGGCCAGTACAGTATGAACGCGCGAAACGGAAGAAATGAACCTGCCCGCGCAGATTTCGTTCGACCCCGATGGGGTCGTATGTTTATAGCATATTGATTTCTATAAACATACGACCCCATCGGGGGCGAACAAGCACATCACAAATTTATGCCTTGCACATTTTAGTTATAACCAAGCTTACTTAAAATTCATCACCAAGCCCATGCCTACCCCGGTGGGGAATATTACCGGCTTTACCTTCATGGAAATGTCCCTTGAAATATCAAAGTTTTTGAGGTGCGCAGATGTAATGGCGTCCACAACCTGCAAGGCAAAACCGATTCCGGTAAATAATACCGTTAAATCAAGGTATTTGCTATAATCGTTTTCTAATTGTTGCAACTGGGGTTCTGTATATATATTCACGTATTGGTCCGTGGGATAGGGGTTATTGATGCGGCTTACATATGCTTTGTAATAGGATTGGTAATCTTTAAGGTTGGTGACAATAAAATAAGTGGCGATGCCAAAGGCGGTATAAATGACGGGGATTTTCCAGTATTGCCGGTTATACAATTGCCCCATGCCGGGTAAAATGGCCGAGTACATACCCGCCTTTTTAGGATTGGGCTGGAAGGGCAGCAGCTTCATGGAATCAGCGCTGACAGTGTCCCCGCTTGGTGCGGCAGCCAGGGCCGCAGTATTCGTGGTGTCCTTCCGGGTACTGTCATTTTTTTCAAGCTCGGCAAAGTTCACCCTTGTATGGTTATTGGTAGTATCGGGGAGGGCCTGTGCCAGGCAATGGTTCGGCGCTGCCATAAACGCAAACGCTACCCAAATCATATACAATAGCCTTATTGGTCGTTTTTTGAAGCGCACGGATAATTAAATAAGGATGCCAAAGTTAATTCTAAATATCTGAATCGGGATTGCTAATGTTTTGCCGGTATCAGTGATTGTCAAATCTTACCATTCCAAAAGAAAAAATAAAAAACTGAAGGAAAATGGGGCATTTTAGGCAGCAACATGTTGGTTATCAGTTATTATTAAATTAAATTAACATTTCCCATCCATACCCCATCATGCCGCATTTGTACCCTATCCATACCTTATTTTTGTCCTGTTTACGCATTAATTTTTATTATTTATCCTATGTGCCTCGTCCTGAAATTGCTTTACGCAGGGTTATCCGAAAAATTGCAATGACCTCCCGAAATTTTTCGGGATGGATATTTTTTTGGGAAAATAAAAAAATAGGTAAAAATGGGACATCCGCGAATTGCAACCTCTTGATTATCAGATAATATAAATAAAAAATAACATTTCCCATCCATATCCCATCCCGCACAAGCATAGTCTCAAACAAGCCATACCCATAACGGAAAGCGCCGTTATCTATTGGGATAATAGCTTCGGAGGCGTGGATGATTTTTCCGTTTAGGTTGATGTAGCTCATGATGGTGCGAAGATAATTCTAATATTATTGCCTTTTTTGCTATTTTATAGGGAAAAGAGTTAAGTTCATTGATTGGGCATGGTCAAGGTAAATACGTTCATCCCGATAGCTATCTGGAGGGTTTTATTTACACCTCCGGATGTCCCTGCGGAACCTCTGGGATTAGGCCGGGGTTGCATAAAAAGTAGTGAGGCTTTAGCCGAAACTTCGTGTGTTTGGGAATAATGCTGCGTGATTTCGGCTAAAGCCTTCTTGGTATTATATAAATCCT
>Ga0206854_1187_pt1 | contig 14968 bp, 19 predicted proteins | sample Alteio_BWOrgCont_50_FD_152870 | JGI IMG/M metagenome (GOLD analysis project Ga0206854, IMG submission 152870) | Enriched cells from forest soil in Barre Woods Harvard Forest LTER site, Petersham, Massachusetts, United States -... | ecosystem: Environmental > Terrestrial > Soil > Temperate forest >...
ACCGGGAATATCGGAGTCGTGTATCTTCTTGAAAACGATTATCCCAAGGCATTGGAATATTATTTTAAAGCCTTAAAAATGCAGAAAGAAATAGGGGACAAAAGAGGGATTGCATCTGTTACCGGAAATATCGGTCTAGTTTATGAAAAGCAAAGCGATTACCCCAAGGCTTTGGAGTATTATGTAAAAGCCTTAAAATTGGATGAAGAAATAGGAAATAAAAACAGTGCCGCAGTAGTTACCGGCAGCATTGGCAATCTTAATATCAAGCAAAAAAACTATCCTGCAGGGCTGGCATTTTTACAGAGCGCTTTATATATAGATGAAGAAATAGGGGATAAACATAACACTGCGCAGCATTTAGCCTACATCGGCCAGGCGTATCTATCATTGGTTACAGACACGTCCTCAAAAGCAGTGGCGATACCCGGAGGTAAGGGAGGCTGGTTGCAAAAGTCTATTGGTTACCTGCAACAGGGCTTGGAGATAGGAAAAGCGATAAACGCACCGGATGTGATGAAAGATTGTTATGAGCATCTTGCCACTGCTTTCAAGCTGACCGGCGATTTTAAACAAGCGCTGGAATGTGCGGATAATTACCAAGCCATCAAAGACTCTGTTTTTTCCGCAGAAAATGACAAGAAAATCCTAAGAATGGGGATGAAAGATGAATACGAACGCCAACGCCTTACCGATAGCTTAAAGACGGATGCCAAAGAAAAAATATCCCATATACAGTTGCAACGGCAGCGCAGCTATACGCTTTTGGGTATATCCGGTATATTGCTTTTGGCAGGTTTTTCTTTTTTCATAGCCAAAGAGCGCAGGAAATCCGAAAAATTATTGCTCAATATTTTACCTGCCGAAGTCGCGTCCGAATTGAAATCAAAAGGCGTAACCAAAGCAAAGCATTTCGACCATGTAACAGTGATATTTACTGATTTTGTGAACTTCACCAAAGCCAGTGAGCGCTTGGCTCCGCAAGCGCTGATAGACGAGCTACATGCCTGTTTCAAAGCTTTTGATGAAATAACCGCCAAATACAACATAGAAAAGATAAAAACCATTGGCGATGCCTACCTTGCCGTCTGTGGCCTGCCCCTTGCAGACCCAAAACATGCCGAGAATATAGTAAAGGCAGCCATAGAAATAAACTCCTTCATGCAAGACAGGCTGGCAAAACTCGGTAACAGCACCTTCAAGATACGTATAGGCGTACACAGTGGCAGCGTGGTAGCAGGTATAGTGGGCGTAAAAAAATTCGCCTACGACATCTGGGGCGATACCGTAAACACCGCAGCCCGAATGGAGCAAAACAGCGCGCCCGGGAAAATAAATATTTCACAGACTACTTATGAATTAGTAAGGGGTAAATTTACGTGTGAATACAGGGGGGAGATAGAGGTGAAGAATAAAGGTGAGATGAAGATGTATTTTATTAATGGTTAATGCCTGCCCCGCATTTTCTGCGGGGGTTAATTTTAAAGGATTAAAGGGGTCCATTAATCGCATTTGCAATTTCGTTGGTTAACCGTAACTTTGCATATTCCATTAATAAAAGAAAGTGGTACCATATATGAATCTTTTATTGCAGGCCGCAGTGCAGAATACGCCGTTTAATTACTTCCCGGTAGCCCTACAATTAGTCATTGCAATAGGGTTTGTTGTTGTAATGATGGGTGCCAGCCACCTGCTGGGGCCCAAAAGACGGACACACGATAAGCTCATTAACTTTGAGAGCGGTATCCCGTCCGTGGGCAATGCACGGCAGCCAATGGGGATTAAATATTTCTTGGTTGCCATTCTCTTTGTCCTTTTTGACGTGGAGGTCATTTTCTTTTACCCATACGCAGTTAATTTCAGGTATCTTGGGAAGACGGGTTTTATGGAGGTTGTGTTATTTGTGGCTTTCTTTTTGTGTGGTTTTATATACATTGTAAAGAAAGGGGCTTTGGAATGGGAAGAATAATTTTAATTTTTTAGTTTTAATTTTTAATATGTCAAGACCTGTTCAGTATAATACGAAAGTGAAATTGGTGGAGATGCCTGCGGGCTACTCCGGTGAAGGTTTTTATTCCACTTCATTTGATAAGGTGGTGGGGCTTGCCCGTAAAAATTCGTTATGGCCGCTGCCGTTTGCCACATCTTGTTGCGGTATAGAGTTTATGGCCACAATGGGAGCTAATTACGACCTGGGCCGTTTCGGGGCCGAGCGCATGGGCTTTACACCCCGCCAGTGCGATATGCTGTTGGTAGCCGGCACTATTGCCAAAAAGATGGGGCCTATACTGCGCCAGGTTTACCTGCAAATGGCGGAGCCGCGTTGGGTGATTGCTATAGGTGCGTGCGCGAGTTCAGGTGGTATTTTTGATTCCTATTCCGTGTTGCAGGGCATAGACCAGGTAATACCGGTGGACGTATATGTGCCGGGATGCCCGCCCCGCCCTGAAGGGATAATAGACGGCATCCTGAAGTTACAGGACCTCGTCCAAAATGAAAGCCTGCGCAGAAGGAGCAGCGGGCAGTATAAAGAATTGATGGATAGCTATGCAATACAGTAAAACAGGGTTATGACCAACGAAATAATAAAACAGCGGCTCACAGAGAAGTTTGGCGAAGAGCTTACCGAATGGGAAGAACCTTATGGTATGCTCACATTCAGGGCGCCGGCGGCTATGAACCTGAAAGTGATGCAGTTCCTTTTCGATAACGAAGAGCTGCGGTTCCGGTTTCTTACAGACCTTACCGCCGTGCATTTTCCCACCCGGAAAGGCGAGGAATTGAGCGTGGTATATCACCTCCACAACCTTGTTGACAATATACGCCTGCGGCTAAAAATATACGTGCCCGTAGAACAGCCGGACGTGTTTACGGCAACACAGCTTTTTTCAGGCGCAAACTGGATGGAACGCGAAACCTATGATTTTTTCGGGATTAATTTCGTTGGGCACCCAAACCTTATCCGCATCCTGAATGTTGATGAAATGGACTATTTCCCGATGCGCAAAGAGTATGAAATGGAAGACCCCACAAGGAGGGATAAAGATGATCAAATGTTTGGGAGGTAAGCCTAGTAATGTGCAAATGCGGTAATATGCAAATATGCAAATTCTCGCAGAGTGTGGGAGATGGATAGAATAATATTTATTAACAATAAAGCTAAATCCTTTTTATAGGAATTAAAGGGAAGTCCCTTTAGGGATTTAGGGTTTTTTAGGGTTTATGGAACTACAAACACATCCGCAACACCACATAAAGCTGTCTGAAGAATCGCTCCAGAAGCAGACGACCACGCTCAACCTGGGGCCTACGCACCCAGCCACCCACGGCGTGTTCCAGAACATTATGGAAATAGACGGCGAGCGGGTGCTGGAAACTACGCCTACCGTGGGCTACATACACCGGGCATTTGAAAAAATAGCCGAACGCCGCCCTTATTACCAGATCACACCGCTTACAGACCGCCTCAATTACTGCTCGTCGCCCATTAATAATATGGGATGGCACATGACCATTGAAAAATTGCTGGGTCTTAAACTGCCAAAACGGGTAGAATACCTGCGGGTCATAATCATGGAGTTGGCGCGGATAGCTGATCATTTAGTTTGTAATTCCGTTATAGCGGTGGATACCGGGGCGCTCACCCCTTTTACATATGTTTTTCAGGTAAGGGAAAAGATTTATGAAATATTTGAGGAGATATGCGGGTCGCGGTTAACAACTAATATCGGCAGGGTCGGCGGTTTTGAGCGGAATTTCACCCCAGCGTCCTTTACTAAACTGAATGATTTTTTAGAGACCTTCCCTAAAGTGATGGAGGAGTTTGAATCTTTGCTGAACCGGAACCGTATATTTATGGACCGCTGCATAGGCGCAGGGCCTATAAGCGCCGAAAGGGCGCTCAACTATGGGTTTACCGGCCCTAACCTAAGGGCGGCTGGCGTTGACTATGATGTGCGCGTGGCGCAGCCATATTCTTCATATGAAGACTTTGATTTTCAGATACCGGTCGGCACCGTAGGCGACGTATATGACCGCTTTATGGTGCGCAATGGCGAGATTTGGCAAAGCGTCAGCATCATCAACCAGGCGCTGGAAAAGATTCACAAAATAGAAAAAGAATTTCCGGCGCAGAAAGAGGTGTTTTATGCCCCGGAAGCCGACCATTACCACATTCCGCCAAAGGAAGATGTTTATACAAAGATGGAGGCGCTGATTTTCCATTTCAAGATAATAATGGGTGAGATAGATGCTCCACCCGGGGAAGTCTATCATGCGGTAGAAGGCGGCAATGGCGAATTAGGATTTTACCTCATCAGCGATGGTGGGCGAACCCCATACCGCCTGCATTTCCGCAGGCCGTGCTTCATCTACTACCAGGCATACCCTGAAATGGTTAAAAACGGATTGTTTAGCGATGCAATCATTACCCTGAGCAGCCTTAATGTGATAGCAGGGGAATTGGATGCGTAATTTTAAGGCAAAAGTTAAAAGTGAAAAGCAAAAGTGTATTATCTTATGGAACAAGCATTTTTAAATAAAGCCGAGACATTAGAATTTCAACGCTTGCAAGCGCTATGGAAACTTTATTGGACAAAGAAGTTGGGTTCTTATCCTGACAAAATAGAAAAAGTAGTTAAGAAATTAACATTTGAAGAATTCAATAAACAAAAAGAGCAGGGAGATTTGGAATTCCGGGAGTTTATAAAAGAAAATGTAAAATGAGTATCAAATTTTCAGAACAAAAATTAAAAGAAGTACACGAGCTAATCTCGCACTACCCGGAAGGGAAGCAAAAGAGCGCGATATTGCCGGTACTGCATATTGCCCAGGACGAGTTTGGCGGGTGGCTCGATGCGCACGTAATGGACTATGTGGCGGAATTGCTGCAAATACTGCCTATTGAGGTATATGAAGTGGCTACTTTCTACAGCATGTTAAACACCAAGCCTGTGGGTAAGTACCTGTTTGAGGTATGCCAGACCGGGCCTTGTATGCTCAATGGCAGCGACCAGATCATCGCCTACATAAAGGAAAAATTGGGTATAAACGAGGGTGAAACTACCATTGATGGCTTATTTACATTGAAACCCGTCGAATGTTTGGGCGCATGTGGCTACGCCCCCATGATGCAACTGGGCAAAACATATCGGGAACACCTAACAAAAGAAAAGGTGGACCAGATTATAGCAGAATTAACGGCAAAGGAAAAAAATTAAAACAATGGAAACCCGAAAATATCATTTCCCGATATTGATAGAACAGGACGAGGATAGTATTTACATTGTTTCCTGTCCGGTGTTTAAAGGTTGTCATTCTTATGGAAAGACAGCTATGAAAAATATACATGAAGTTATTGAGATGTGTTTAGAAGAGGAAAAGCCGGAAATCGCATTGAGATAAAAAATTATATATTTAAATGAACGAAAACAACATCACACGATTTGAGGTAAGTAATTTTAAGAAATTTGACCATTTGGTAGTAGAAAATATTGGCCAGGTTAACTTAATTACCGGGGATAATAATGTGGGTAAGACTACATTGCTGGAGGCGTTGTTGTTTAATGAGGATAATACAAGATGGATTAAGTATTTGCACCAAACATTATATTACCGGGGGATAGAGCTAAATATTTCGAATATAAACACTGACCAAATTAAGTTCCCAAATGAAAACTTCTTAAGCTATATATTCCATGATATACACAAGCGGTTTAGAATCAATTACAGTACCCAAAAAGTAAATAATATAGAACTGTCTATTGAATATAAAAATATAGACAACGTTACTGACGAAGAGCTTTCGTACCGCAAAGACAAGTATAAAATTGCAAACGTCAGGGATTGGGTATTGTTCTATAAGAATGGTAAATTGGATGAATTGCAGTGGCTTTATTATGATGATATGAGAGTGAAATTAGAAAGCGTTTATTGGCCTTACATTGGTATTGATACACCCTATAGCCAGGACATACGTGGGTTTGAGCAGGCAATTACTACAAATGGTTCAGAAAGCAATAATGTTGAATTTGATTATTCTGATAAAAAAAACATCATAAAATATCTGAAAATATTAATTGACAATATAGTTGATTATGATTATTTGCCATTCGGGAAAAATAAATTGCATGCTATCGCTAAAAGCGAAGATGGTAAATATCGTCCTATAACAACATTTGGAGATGGGTTTCAGAAATATTTCAGATACGTTTGGTCGATATTATATGCAAAAAAATTAATGGATACACGAATAATGATTGATGAAATAGATGCCGGTACTCATTATTTAAAAATGAAAGACGAATGGAAGGCTATTTTTGAACTTTCAAAACAAACCGGTATCCAGATTTTTGCTACAACACATAGTAATGAATGTATTGAAGCTTTTGCAGAAGCTGCTGAAGAAACAGAAGGATGGAGAGATAAAATACGGTTGATAGAATTGAAAGAAGCAAATGTAAAGGGTATAAATAAGATGTATGTAAATACATTTGCTATAGAAAACATTGAGGCTGGCATTGAATCAAGCTATGATATGAGGGGGGGGGCGTATTTATGGCAAGTATTAATTTTGACATCCATAAAATATTTGTTGAAGGAACCACAGACCAAGCATGTATTGAAAAAATACTGGAACTGAAATACAGCATATTATTTCCTCATAATAACATTGCTGTTGATAAAGCAATAATCAATTGTGGTGGTTGGACTAAATTAAAAACGAACCTTTTTTTAATTGACGAATCAAGAAAAGACATAGGAGGTAAAAACATTATTATTTTTGATGCCGATGGCAAAAACAATGAGGGTGGTTACCGGAAAAGATATAACCAACTCATGGATATAGCCAATGAGCTAAATGTAAAATTTGATATTTTCCTATTCCCGGATAATGAATCAGATGGAATGCTGGAAGATTTTTATTGCAGTTGTTTTAAAAATGAAATGAAATTTTTTGAAGACTGCTGGCAAGGAATGCTTCAGTGTTTTCGAGAGAATAATACCTTTGGTTTACAATTAAATAGCCCGAGTGTGTATGACAAGGTTTATTCGTATGTTGACATATTTGAGGCACACAGAAAGGAAGCGTACAAAAACACGAAAGGGAAAAGGTATTATTTTGATACAGGGCTTTGGGAATTTGATTTTGAAAAGAATGAATACCTGAAAAAATTGATTGCCTTTATAGAGGGATGTTCTATAATTACAAATGATTAAGACGAAATGGCAACAAAACTTTTATTAGAAAACGACCACATAGAGGGTATCCGTTATTACGATACCTACCGGAAGCATGGGGGTTACCAGGCTGCGGAAAAGGCTTTCAAAATGTCGCCGGCAGACATAGTGGAAGATGTAAAAAAAAGCGGGTTGCGGGGCCGCGGAGGCGCCGGCTTCCCAACGGGGATGAAATGGAGCTTCCTCGCCAAGCCCGAGGGCGTGCCGCGCCACCTCGTATGCAATGCCGATGAATCAGAACCCGGTACTTTTAAAGACCGCTACCTGATGGAGTTTCACCCCCATCTTTTTGTAGAAGGGTTGCTCATCAGCAGTTTTGCGCTGGGCAGCAATACCACCTATATATACATCCGTGGGGAGTATGCATGGATAGTGGACATATTGGAACAGGCGATTACAGAGGCAAAAAACAACGGATGGCTCGGTAAGAATATTCTGGGTTCCGGGTTCGATTGCGAGATATATGTGCACCGTGGCGCGGGGGCATATATTTGTGGCGAAGAAACAGCATTGATAGAATCGCTGGAAGGTAAGCGTGGCAACCCCCGCATGAAACCGCCATTCCCCGCAATACAGGGAGTATGGATGCGCCCAACGGTAGTAAACAATGTGGAAACCATTGCCGCCGTAGTGCCCATCATCAATATGACAGGCGCGGAATATGCCAAAATAGGGGTGGGAAAATCAACAGGCACCAAGCTGCTATCCGCGTGCGGCAATATTAACAAGCCCGGCGTTTATGAAATAGACATGACCATTTCCGTGGAGGAATTTATATACAGCGATGATTATTGCGGGGGCATACCAAAGGGCAAAAAGTTGAAAGCTTGCATTCCAGGTGGTTCGTCCGTGCCTATATTACCTGCCAATTTATTGCTCAAAACAGCAAAGGGCGAAACCCGCATTATGAATTACGAAAGCCTTTCCGATGGTGGTTTTGCAACAGGAAGTATGATGGGTTCCGGCGGGTTCATAGTGCTTGATGAAGACCAGTGCGTAGTACGCCACACCATGACACTTGCCCGGTTTTACAACCACGAAAGCTGCGGGCAGTGCAGCCCATGTCGGGAAGGCACTGGCTGGATGTATAAAATATTCAAAAATATAGAGTATGGAAAAGGCAAAATGAGCGATATAGACCTGCTATGGGATATACAGCGCAAGATAGAAGGGAACACCATTTGCCCGCTGGGCGATGCTGCCGCATGGCCCGTTGCAGCGGCTATCCGCCATTTCCGCGATGAGTTTGAATGGCACATTAAAAACCCGGAAGAAGCACAAAAACGTAATTACGGATTGGCCCATTATGCCGACCCGATACATGTGGCAGTAGCTTAATTCAAAATTTAAAAGTTAAAATTCAAAAACTGTAAGTGAGCAACCACATAGACCATATAGAAATTACCAATTTCAAATCCATACGCCACCAGAAGATTGAGGGGTGTAAGCGGGTTAATGTGTTTATCGGGTATCCTAATGTGGGGAAGTCTGCTATTTTGGAAGCTATCTCGGCGCTATCTTATTTGCAACATAATTTTGAACTCCCATTTTCTGAATTATGCAGGTTAAAATACCCTAATGAGCTTTTTTATGATGGTTTCATAAAAGAAGACATTAAAATAACGTTTAATAACGACGATATTAATTTAAAAATTAAATATATATCTGAAAAAGAAATTGAGATTTTAATTGAAATTTTCAGGTCTAGTTGGGAGACTTATAAAAAGTTTAATTTTTCAAATAATGCAATTATTAATAGTGTTGACAACTCTAAAAGAGATAAAAATGAAATCATAAAAATTAAGAAATATTTATTTCAGAATGAATATTATGATTATAAAACAAATGGATTATCCTTATTCACCCCTCATGGTAAAAACCTTGTAGATATTGTTCAATTTAATAAACCATTGAGGAAGGAAGTTATTGAATTATTTAAATCAAGTGGGCTAAAATTATCAATAGATCAGGGAAATAATTCCATTAAAGCGTTAAAACAATTAGATGATGAAACAATTTATTTGATACCTTTTTACCAAATGGCAGATACATTGCAACGCCTTATTTTTCATAAGGCTGCCATCATGAGTAATGAGGATACTGTTCTTCTCTTTGAAGAACCCGAAGCGCATATGTTTCCTCCGTATATCAGAAAATTCACTGGAGATGTGATTTTTGATAAGGGCAGGGGAAATCAGTTTTTTATTTCAACACATAGCCCATTTGTTGTTAATGACTTTTTAGAGGATGCAAGAGAAGAACTAAGCGTTTTTCTAGTTGGTTTAAAAGATGGGGAAACTATTATTAAAAGATTAAGCGACGAGGAGCTAGCTGAAGTTTATGAGTATGGCGTTGATTTGTTTTTTAACCTGGAAAGTTATTTAAAGTAATGGAAATGAATTTCGTGCCGGAATGTTATTTCGATACAGTCCTGGTTAAGAATATTTTAAGAGTAGAAAAAGTGAATCATCAGCATGGATGTCAAAATGTAGTAAAAGAAATAACTGGCAGCAAAAAATTGAAAGATGATTTTGCAGTGGCATTAATTGATAATGACAAAAAGGTATTGAAATATATTAAAAATGAGTGTAAAATCGAGATTAGAACAAGTAGCTTGATTTTATTAAAGCACAAAACAAAAAAGCATTATGTTATCCAATTAGTTCCGGCGATAGAACGATGGGTATTAAATGTAATTGACGAAAGCAACATAGGCATTGATGATTTAAATTTACCAACTGAATTAGAAGGTTTAAAAGAGATTTACGAAATATAAATTTGCAAGTGAAGATGAAAAATTAAAACAGTTATGTAAAAGATTGATAAACAGCGACAGTAAAACAATGGCCACTTTAATATTGTGGCTGCAATATTTATACAAACACAACCGTAATGCAGATATAAATATAATGAAACAATGGGATTAATACTGACGTGAGATGATGTATTTTTGACTTTTGATTTTTGACTTTTGATTTTTAAACATGAAAGTAACCGTTGATAATATCAGTATAGACGTGCCCGCAGGCACTACCATCCTGAATGCCGCGCGGATGATAGGCGGGGAGGTGGCGCCACCTGCCATGTGCTATTATAGCAAGCTTCAGGACAGTGGCGGGAAATGCCGCACCTGCCTCGTAGAGGTAAGCAAAGGCTCCGAAAAAGACCCGCGCCCCATGCCAAAGCTGGTAGCAAGTTGCCGCACTACCGTGATGGATGGCATGGAGGTAAAGAATATCACTTCCGAAAAAGTGATTGATGCACGCAAAGGTATCGTGGAATTTCTGTTGCTTAACCACCCGCTCGATTGCCCCATTTGCGACCAAGCCGGCGAGTGCGACCTGCAAAACCTAAGCTATGAGCATGGTAATGAGGGCACACGGTATGAGTTTAAGCGCCGCACATTTGAGAAGGAAGATATAGGCCCATACATTTCCCTGCACATGACACGGTGCATTATGTGCTTCCGGTGCGTCTATGCTGCCGACCAGCTTACCGACAAACGGGAACATGGCATACTCGACCGTGGCGACCATGCGCAAATAAGCACGATGCTCAATAAAGCCCTCGACCACGATTTCATAGGTAATGTGATAGATGTATGCCCGGTAGGCGCGCTTACTGACAAAACTTTTAGGTTTAAAAACCGCGTATGGTTTACAAAACCGCTCGACGCCCACCGCGATTGCCCCACCTGTAGCGGCAAAGTGCGTCTGTGGATGCGCGGGCAAGAGGTGTTCAGGGTTACCGCACGCAAAGACCAGTGGGGCGAAGTAGAAGAATTTATCTGCAACGAATGCCGCTTCCATAAAAAGGAAACCAAGGACTGGGTAATAGAAGGCCCGTCTGTGATAGTACGCAGCAGCGTTATTGCGCAAGGGCATTATGTGGGCACAAAACCTTCCCCCCATGTCATAGATAAAGTAATCGGCAAGCAGCCCCGCTTCTTCATGAATATCCATGACATAAGCGACGTAAACAAGCCTGATATTGACTTATCAAAGATTGAAGGCCCCGCGCACTCAGATGATTTTAAACCCCCTGCTGCTAAAATGGCTTAACCCTGATAGAAGAAATTACGCATAAACCCGAAGGGTTGGCATTATTATAGCAAACAATAAATCTTAACCCTAACGATAATTTTTTAACCAACTAAAGTTACTTTTGCAACATTATGCTGTTACTGCAGATTGATACAGCGCTTATCATTGAAAAAGCTATCCTCATTGCCGTAATCCTATTGGGGTCACTGGGGATAGCCATGTATGCCACATGGGCGGAGCGCAAGGTTTCCGCTGTAATGCAAGACCGCGTAGGGCCAAACCGCGCCGGGCCTTTTGGGTTGTTCCTGCCGCTTGCCGATGGGTTGAAGCTGTTTTTTAAGGAAGAAATCATCCCTGACCGTTCTACACGTGTTATTTTCATACTGGGGCCATGCCTCGCCATGCTTACCGCCTGTATGACCAGCGCCGTAGTGCCTTGGGGGCCAGACTATACAATGGCAAGCGGGCATGTTTTTTCTTTGCAGGTAGCGGATATAAATATTGGTATTTTGTTTGTGTTTGGCGTAGTCAGCTTGGGCGTGTATGGTGTTATGCTCGGTGGCTGGGCGTCAAACAATAAGTTTTCCCTGCTCAGCAGCATCCGCGCCGCGTCGCAGGCTATCTCTTATGAACTCGCTATGGGCCTCAGCCTTATAGCCCTGCTCATGATGACCGGCTCCCTCAGCCTCCGCGAAATAGTGGCACAGCAGCATGGTTTCTGGAGCGGTGGCTATTTTTCATGGAACTTCTTTAAGCAGCCCCTCGGCTTTATTATTTTCTTTACCTGCGCCTGCGCTGAACTGTGCCGCGCCCCATTCGACCTGCCGGAGTGCGACAGTGAGCTGAATATGGGCTACCACCAGGAATATTCTTCCATGAAATTGGGCTTTTACCTGTTTGCCGAGTACATCAATATGTTTGTAAGCTCTGCAATTATGGTTACGTTATTCTTTGGCGGCTACAACTTCCCTTTTATGGACAAGGTACAAGGTGGGGTAGCGCCTCTGTTATATGTCATTATTTGCTTGCTGGTGCTGCTGACTAAAGTGATTTGCATGATTTTGTTTTTCATGTTCATCCGGTGGACGCTCCCCCGCTTCCGTTACGACCAGTTAATGAAACTGGGCTGGAAAGGGCTGATACCATTGGCATTGGCGAATATGCTGATAACAGGGGGGGTAATTTTGTGGTGTTTTAATAAGTAAAAAAATGTTGACAGTTGAACAAATAAAAGATACGGTTACCGACTACTTCAAAGATAAGCCGGTTAAGAGCGTATATTTGTTTGGGAGCTATGCAAGAGGGGAGGCGAGTGAAAAAAGCGATGTAGATTTATTACTTGATTTAGATTATGAAAAACACATTGGGCTGGAATTTGCACGATGGTGGATTGTTTTGGAAAAAAAATTTAAAAGAAAAGTTGATTTAGTTCCCTATGATTGTGCATACCCTAAAGTATTAAAAAATGCAGAAATAGACAAAATACTTTTATATAAAATGTAGTAATAATGGTAAATGATTTAGATAGGGCGGTGCATATTTTGGAAGCTATTGACAGGATAAATAATTTTATTGAAGATACTATAGAGGAGGGTTTTTATAAAGATGAAAAATTAATGTACGCTTGTTATGCAAATCTTATTATTGTTGGGGAAGCGGCTAGTAAAATGACAAGAGGAACAAAGAAAAATTATAGACAAAATAGAATGGAAACTGGTAACAAGCTTTAGGAATATAATAATTCACGAATATTTTAGGATTAATTGGCGAGTGATTTGGGATGTAATCAAAAACAACCTTCCCACATTAAAAAAAGAGATGCAAAATTATACTCAAACCAAAAATTGAAAACATAATAGTAGTATTGGAAAAAGAACAAAATGCAAAAACTAACTAATAAGTCCATACAGATAAACCGCAGCCCCATGACATTTGGGGAGCGTATTTATTTGCCCGGATTAGCAAAGGGTCTGGGTATTACGCTGGGCCATATATTCAAGAAAAAAGCCACTACCCGTTACCCGGAAGAAAAACGGCCATTCAGCCCGGTGTTCCGTGGCTTGCATATACTAAACCGTGATGAAGAAGGGGCAGAGCGTTGCACTGCTTGCGGGCTGTGCGCTTTGGCGTGTCCCGCCGAGGCAATTACAATGGAAGCTGCGGAGCGCAAACCGGGCGAAGAACATTTGTACCGCGAAGAAAAGTACGCCGCTAAATATGAGATTAATATGCTGCGCTGTATTTTTTGTGGCTTTTGCGAAGACGCTTGCCCTAAAGACGCCATATACCTGACCGAAACCGTAATGCCCTCAAATTATACGCGCCAGAGCTTTATCTATAAAAAGGAAGACCTGCTGATCCCTGACCCCAAAAAACAAGATAGCAAATAGTATGGAGGTTTACGATATATTATTTTGGGTTTTATCCGCAATTGCCGTGGGCTGCGCTTTGGGGGTTATCCTTAGCCGTAACCCGGTCAATAGTGTCATGTTCTTGATAGGCACTTTTTTTGCCATTTCGGGGCATTATATACTCATGAATGCACAGTTTTTGGCTATTGTAAATATCATAGTCTATGCCGGCGCTATCATGGTTCTGTTCCTTTTTGTCATCATGCTGATGAACCTCAACGCCGACGTAGAGCCGCAAAAAGGCCAGTTGGTACAGTTGGCAGGGGTCATATCCGGCGGCGTTTTATTCCTCGTGGTGCTGGCTGCCATAAAATCGGCAAAACCGGAAGCAATGGACAAAACGGCGACTGATATAGGTTTGATCTCAAACCTCGGCAAAGTGCTTTTTACTAAATACGTTTTACCTTTTGAAATAAGCAGTGTCCTTTTCCTAAGCGCCATGATCGGGGCAATAGTGATAGGCAAAAAGGAAACCCCCGGCACATAGTGGGGAGGGTAACCCCCTGCCCCTAAAGGGGAGGTGTTAAGTAATAGATGAACAAATGTTTTTGGAAAATATAATTGGATGAAAAAAATATAAAATTCTTAAGTAACAAAAAACTAAATTCAATGAAGGGAAAGTCCCTTTAGGGATTTAGGGTAAAAGCTCCGCCGCGGCGGATTTGGGGTTTATGGTAAATTCAACACATTATTTGTTTTTGAGCATCCTGCTTTTTTCCATTGGCATTATGGGGGCTTTGATACGCCGTAATGCCATCATCATTTTTATGTGCATAGAGCTGATGCTTAATGCCGTGAATCTATTGCTGGTGGCATTCTCTAAAATATATGGCGACACTGACGCACAGATTTTTGTATTCTTTATCATGGTAGTGGCGGCGGCTGAGGTTGCTGTAGGATTGGCAATTATTGTAATGATGTACCGCAAAGTACATTCCGTGGACATAAATATACTAAACAGGTTAAAACACTAAATAATTCAAATATACTAATGGGGAATTTTTCTCAACTCGTTTACTTAGTACCATTATTTCCGTTGATAGGCTTTCTTATCAATGGCATTGGCTGGAATAAAATACCCAAAAAATTGGGTGGTATTATTGGTTGCGCCACCATACTTGCTTCCTTTGTAGTATCCCTTGGTATCTTCTTTGAAGTAAAAAGCCCTACTTTCCAGGGGCCAGTAATCGTTCATTTATTTGATTTCATCCAGTCCGGCAAGTTATATATACCTTTTTCTTTCCAGGTTGATGCGCTTTCTACCCTGTTCCTGCT
>Ga0206854_1189_pt1 | contig 14735 bp, 10 predicted proteins | sample Alteio_BWOrgCont_50_FD_152870 | JGI IMG/M metagenome (GOLD analysis project Ga0206854, IMG submission 152870) | Enriched cells from forest soil in Barre Woods Harvard Forest LTER site, Petersham, Massachusetts, United States -... | ecosystem: Environmental > Terrestrial > Soil > Temperate forest >...
AGCTACTCAGTTCGTGTCTGCGTAGGTGGTGGGCTTGGATCCCCGGCAGGCTTTCCGGCGGTGGGTTCAACGTTATCACGGCGACGCGGAGGCAAGAGGCTTTGGATGTCAAGATCAGTGGCTCGCGGTGGCGTTTGCTCAACTAACGTTTCGAGAGCCTGCGGGACTTGGGGTCGTCGCTGCATTCGCGAGCCGAGCTGCTTTACCAGAGGGCATTTCGTAGCGATGTGCGGCGCGGGAGGCTTGCCGATGCCAACAAAGCTCGAGGCTGGCGCATTTACTCGAACTGGCGCCGCTGTTTCCATCCAGATCTGGTCGGTAATCAGCACCACCTGGTGGCCATCCTGAAAAGAAGCTGAAGATGAAGCCAAGTTTGGATGAAATCCTTCAAGTGCTTTCAGTCACTCCATTCGAGAAGGTCCCTATCGCAGGACTCTACGTACCACGTTCTACATATCTTGATACAAGGAACTTCACGGATGGCATTCCTAACTTGTGCTGGGACGGCTGGTTAATGGCGGATACTACTGACATAACTCTGGAAGACAAATGACGCATACACGATTTATTATGGTGCGCCATGGGGAGACGGAATGGAACAAGGAGCGAAGGGTAACGGGCCAGCTTGATAGCGCATTGACTATATTAGGGATGCAACAAATGAGACAGTTAGCGGAGAGATTAAAAAGGGTCGGATTTGATCTGCTCTATAGCAGCGATCTGGGACGGGCCACATTTTCCGCTGAGATGATCTCAAAACGGTGCTCGAAGCCGATGTTCGTGGACCCGCGCCTCAGGGAGCAGCATTCGGGAATTTTTCAAGGTTTAACGAACAAAACTATTATGGCGTTACATCCTCGCGAAAAAGAAGCTCTTCGAAAAATAGGATTAGAGTATATCGTACCAAAGGGAGAAAGCCTAAAGCAATGTTTAGCTCGCATTATAGATTGCCTAGAGGAGCTTGCTTTAAAGCACCCGGGCTGCAATGTTGTTATTGTCACGCACAAAAGCGCTCTTAAAGGTTTGCTTCAGCATGTACTTGAAATTCCATTTGCCTCCGCTCGGCGGATTAAGCAGCCAAACGGTGCAATTAACGTGTTTATCTATACTAATAGTGGGTGGTTTTTAGAGACTTGGGGTGATGTAAGCCATCTCGAAAGCTTAGAGAAGTAGCTGGGACAGCGTGAGACTAGGAAATGTACTCAAACGCGACTAATGTTGTTAGTCTTGTCTAGGCAATATAGTGTTCTATGAAGTCACCAGATCACTGCGAGCTGAGCGGCTAATAAAAGTGATCTGGCACGACTCGAAAATTGGGAGACGGGAGCCAACCGGTGGCCGACCTCAAGTGGATGAGCGAGTTATGGTCATGGTGATCTGGTACTTGCTGCACACCGGAGTCCCTTGACGAGACCGTCTGGCGAGATTTGGCCTTTGCAGCAGCGGGTACACTCGATTCCGACGCTAATGCGCGTCGAGCCTGTGGCCTCGATTACTCGAGGTGATCAGCTGAGGCGCTGTCGGAGCAATTCGGCGCATCGACTGCTTGTAGATCAAGGTGCACCGGGACGCCGCGAGCACGATCGGTGGCCAAGCGAACCAAGCATTGGGGCGTACCAAGGGCGGTCCCAAGACCAAACTCGCAGTCGCGGTGGATGGCATCGGGAGGGCCGTTGGGCTGCATCTTGCGCCAGGACAGCAGCATGACCTGCGTGCCTGCGTTTCGCCGCACTCGTGCTTGGAAGGGAACTGGACGGTCGCGGACCGCGGCCGCGGCTCGAGCGGCTTCCGCCGTTATCTTGCCGGCACCGGCGCATTCACCTGCATACCGCCCCGCTACGAAAGACTCGCGTTCACCTTCCACGACTTTGTTTGTTTTGCCGCCGTACTCGACTGGTTCACCCACGACGTTTGAACCTATCCTACGGCACCTTCAAGCGTTCCATTTTCCGGCTGCTGAAAGCGAAACCGGAGACCGTAACTTGCGGCACTTGCCGCCTATCCCAAGGGTAGTCCCGGGCTCGCTCCAAGATTCCCCGCAGCGCACACTGCTCGTTCCACAAATTTACCTCCACATGTTGCCCCTGCGGCAAGCCAAAGGCCGCCGTGATTTCCTCTCGCAACTCCGAGCCAATCACAGGCGCAGGCTCGTAACCTACGTTCGATATCAGCTTGGTTTGATGCTCGGCCATGGCGGCGTTCCTGGCGCGAGATTTCTCCCTGTCTAGCAGCCATGGCAACTGTCGCCTCGAAAAAACGACTTGAAGACATTCCCTAGCGCCTTGATCTTTATGATTAACACGTTCCAATACTGTACCATAAGTTGATGCTTCTACCTCGATCCGCTTGTTAAGCAGGATGCCAGAATTTACAATAGTTTTTGCTTCGCCGTCCGAGGCTGGCTTTACCGATCAGCTGAACCAATTTAACGCATTCTATATCCTTGGCCGATCTTTAGGGTATACCTATGTCCATACGCCCTTTGCATCGCCACGCAGCTCCTGCACCAATTTATCCAACTGGAGCGGTCTCGCATATATGCGCCAGCTGGTTTGTCAACGGATAGCCGCCCTTGTTAGATGCTGGAGATACCGTTCGATAATGGCTCCGGGCACCACGAGCCGAGATGTATACAGCTTTCTTGGCCTTGAGCAACACTTTAGATCCGCCCTTCTGCACTCGTCCCATGAAAAGCTAGATATTGTGCGTGTGGATTTCAGTGATGATATAATAAAGCGCAATAATATCGTTACGTGCAATAACCTCCAAGAGTTCGTAAAGAATATTGTCTCAGAGGCTGTGGGCAATAGCAATTCCGCACTGATTAAGTTTCAATTGGTTGGCTCACGGCACTTCTTTTCCTTAATCTTCAATCACCCATCGTGTCAATGCCATGAACTAAATTTAAGATCTATATATTTCCACGAGCGTTTGAAGTGTCCCTGGCGATCTCATTTCCGCAATACTGAGTTAAAGATTGTTGTACACATCAGGCAGGGCGATACTTCTTTAATTGAGACTCCCTGGAAAACATATATTCCGCTTTGGCCGAGGCGAATAAGTCTTATGGAATACTCCAATAAGCAGGATATACCGAGCAACGATTTGATTGATACAGGCCATTTTGCTCATTATTTAAGCCTGCTGACGGCCGCTTTATCGCGATATCAAGTGTCCATGCTTATATTTTCTGATGGCTACGAGAGAGCGTTCAAGATATTGTCTGAAAGCGAGGGATCGATGGGACTGACGCCAGCTAGAAGGGAGCAGTTAATGGCTTCTAAAGCAAAATATAGCGCTAATAAATTTAAGATCTTCGATAGTATGCCGCAGTGCCGTTTGCTAGTAGGGGAGCGGGCGGATTATCTGTACGACCTAATACATTCGACGTTGACGTCGGATATAATTATTGTAGGGACGCAACAAAAGATGTTGCTGAAGCTAATAGCGGCTTATTGCAATAGCTCCGATATGCCGCTAGTCATCGTGTTGCATTCAAAGACCGTTGCGACAACCGATGTTGATGATTATCACAGGTTTGGTCTGGAGAGACATAAGTTTAATATAATGCATACTTCTTTCATGGATGCCTGCAACGGACGTATCATAGACCGGTTACTTCAGTTGGCCGAAAAGCGCAGCAGGGCTGGCCACTAGTGAGATGCTCCCCAATTATGTTTCGAACGAAACCCCAGATTTACGGCTTACTTCGAACTCAGTAGTGTCAAATATTAAACAGCGTCTCAGAACAAGGTAGAAATGTCATCCATGAAGGTGCTTGTAGCAAGATATATAGAACATGGCACAAAGAGCTCTGCGACAGTGAATTTCTCGAATGGAGTGATTGAGAGGAACTGAAGGATTTTATGCAAATTTGGCTCCAGCTTCAGATTTCCTTGCAGGATGGCCACCGGGAGGTGGGTACTGATTGGCAACCGGATTTGGATGCTAGCAGCGTAGACGGAAGTGCTCGTAAAAGATCGAAGTTGCAGCGGTGTTTGACCAGATGAGGAACAATCCTGCACTGCTTTTATAGCGCTTTAATTGGATTTTATTAACGTACAAGTATCGATTATACCATGTTGATTTTAGGATTGAATGCAGCTTGGCACGACACCGCAGCCGTGCTCTTGCGAGATGGCCGAGTCGAAGCAGCGATTGAAGAAGAACGCCTGAATAGAATAAAACACACGAATGCGTTCCCAAAAAATGCTATCATGTTCTGCCTAAAGCAGGCAGCTGTACGGCTCGTGGATATTGACTGTATCGCGTTGAATTTCTCTGAACGTTCAATATGGCAACAAATAGATAATAGAGTCTACTCGCAGACGGTTCCTACCGCTCTCAGTCCGAGTGCATATGCAATCAAACTTTTCAGTGATGCTGGCTTAGAGATTGACCCGTCAAAAGTTCGCTTTGTGGCTCACCATGTCTCACATGCCGCAAGCGCGTCATTTCTCTCTGGATTTGACAAGTCCCTCATCCTTTCACTCGACGGTATTGGAAGCGATTCTGAGATAGATAACGCATCTGGTGCTCTATTTCGAACGCGCGACTATGCGATGGAGCGATTGCGCACATTCAATCGTGAAGAGTCACTCGGCTTCTTATACGGACAGGTTACGAAGCTCCTTGGATTTAGGGAGTTCGACGAGTACAAAGTAATGGGCCTTGCATCGTATGGCGATAGCAGTGTGTATAGGCAGCTATTTGGCGAATGTCGCACTTTAGACAATGATGGGTACTATTCCATCGATCGGCGCAAATTGATCGAGAGATTGCTTACGATTAGAGATGCTGTTTCCAAAAATTCGTCTTCGTTGCAATCTTTCAAAAGTAATATCGCAGCTGCCTGTCAGGAATGTTTGGAGGAAATCGTTCTTCATCTTCTTAAGTACTCTGTTCGAATCACAGATATCAATCGATTGGCTATGGCTGGAGGTGTTGCGCTGAATTGCGCGTTGGTGGCTCAGATCCATCGGTCAGGTTTATTTAAAAATATCTTCGTACAACCAGCGGCACATGATGCCGGCGGAGCTCTTGGAGCCGGATTATTTGTTGCCTTCGAGGAAGGAGATCTCCGTGCAAAACCAGAACAGAATCGGTCGGTATATTGGGGAGGTCGTGTTGGATCGGACGACGAAGTGGAGCGGATACTGCAGCGTTGGAGCTTATTCGTTAGTTGGGAGAAGAGGCAACGAATTGCTAAATGTACTGCAGAGCGATTAGCATCGGGCGGTATCATAGGTTGGGTCCAGGGTAGATCTGAATTCGGACCGCGTGCGTTGGGAAACCGTAGCATACTGGCTGACCCAAGGAGTCGTGACAATAGAGACACTGTCAATAAGGTGGTGAAAATACGTGAAGATTTTAGACCATTTGCACCATCCGTGATTGAAGAGATGGCCGATCGGTATTTTGAGATGCCGAAGGATTGCGAGAAGTTGCCGTTCATGCTTTCATTAGTGAATGTGCGTAGGGAGAAAATCGAGAAACTTGGGGCTGTCACGCACGTGGATGGCACTGCGCGTATTCAAACAGTCAATCGAGATGTGAATCCACTTTATTGGCAGCTAATACATGAGTTTGGAAATATTACTGGGGTCTATGCTGTGCTTAATACTTCGTTCAATAATAGTGCTGAGCCTATTATCGAATCCGCGGAAGACGCGATTGTAAGCTTTTTGACCACGGGCTTGAGCAACTTGGTAATCCATAATTTTTGGATAAATAAGAGAGACGTGACTGATGCGATGCTTCTGACATTGGTCCCGTTAATAGCCCCGAGCGCTGAATTGGGAATTACGTGCACTGACACTGGCGTTATGGCGTGGGCTCGTTATCGCTATGAAAGCGGTCTCGGACGGAGAGATGCGATTGAGATAAGTTTAGATACCTTTAGCGCGCTATCGAGAGCGGATGGTTCATCGACGTTGCGCCAATTACTTTTGTCAGTCGATCGCGTAATGGCACGGGAGATAGTCAATTCTGTTCGTACGTTATGGTGGCATCGGTTTATTCGCCTATTACCGGTGGCGGAAGGCTAACCTCAATTGGGACCGCTTTTCCCGGCTGTCTGGTAGATTGATTGATGAGTTCCGTAATATAAAGCGTTTCGGCGCACTGCCCATTGCGGACGGTGACGCATTTTGCGTTCAGCCGGGGTGATCAGACCCCATTCTGCGGGCACGGCTACTCAGACTTCAGATGTTCCTGACCGGAGTAAATCACCATGGCGCGCTGCCTGATGATCTTCTCAATTGAGTGCTGAACTTTTCCTTTTTGCGCCGATCGTGAATCCTAGGTGCTATAAAGTGGACACAGGGGGATCGTCCGGTCTGCCTTCGGCACTAGTAGCAGTCCTGTATTCGATGATGCAGCATCGCGGTCGAACTCCGCCTACAGCCCCGTTTTTAGGTTGTGAGAAGATGATCGTTTCCTGTGATTTCTCAGCTTCGCTTAGATCCTTTGCTCTTCCGCAAAGAGTGTTCTCAAACCTCTCGACTGGGGAGGCGGTTGCCAAGGGATATGAAGAGGGGAAGATTCGCCACCAAAAAGAGCCGCGATGGCCGAGCAACAAAGCAGCTTGAAATTGGACATCAACCACCCGCATGCGGCTGTTGAGATGGCAGGCATTCCCGATGAAATCGCGGCGAAGTGGGGCCTTCCGCTTGGGCACCGGGATGGACTCATAGAACATCCCATTGAGTAGCAAAGGCTAAAGCGGTATTTAAAGTTTGTATACACTTCCTAAATGATAAATGTCATCAGTAACAAGGCTACCAGCTCTGGATATCGGGGGGCTCAGCTCGGCAGCATTCCACCAGGTTACTTACCGAATAAATTTAGGGCTTCCCTCGTGATTCTCTCTGCATTAGGCAATTGCTCCTCTTCCAATGGCGGGCTATAGATGGCAGGAGAATCAATTGCTGAAATCCTGCTGATTGGCGCATCAAGGTAATCAAATGCTTGATGTTGAACAAGATGCGAAATCTGGGCACCAACGCCGCAGAACGGCTTGTTCTCTTCGACTACGAGCAGGTGATTTGTTGTGCGAACTGAGTTCAGAATAGTTTCTTCATCTAATGGCCGAATCGTCCGGAGATCAATTACGTCAGCAGAGATGCCATGTGATGCCTTTAGGGCGTGAGCTGCTTCTAATGAACTTATTACAGCCCTCCCGTGTGCTACTATAGTCAGATCAGTTCCATGGTGTTTAATATCCGCTCGACCGAAGGGAATTAGATATTCGTCTGTCGGGACATCCCATTTCTGACCATAGAGTAGCGTATTCTCCATAAACATGACCGGATCATTGTCTCGAATAGCTGTCTTTAATAGCCCTTTAGCATCATAGGCAGTCGACGGGCAAACGACTTTTACCCCAGGATGGTTTGCGCATATATTTTCAGGTGAGTGGGAATGGGTCGCTCCGACATTTGTACCACCATTAGCGGGGCCTCGGATTACAATAGGGCAATGAATAAGACCACCGGACATGTACCTGATATTAGCCGCATTATTTAAAATTTGATCAAACGCAACGGAAAAGAAAGACCAGAACATCAGCTCTACCACTGGTCGCAGCCCTAACATTGACGCTCCGATGCTGAGGCCGATAAATCCTGCCTCGCTGATCGGGGCATCAATAATGCGTTTTGGTCCGAATTTCTCTAGTAAGCCCTCTGTAACCTTATAGGAGCCCTTGAACTGACCAACTTCCTCGCCTATGAGTAAAACATTCGGATCACGTTTGAGCTCTTCGGTAAGTGCGTCCCTGATCGCTTCTCGATAGGTAATCAATGGCATGTGGCAAAAGGTTAGTCAAAAAAAGATTCGTCCAGTTGAGGTCTTTGATTCGGGGTGATCCTCCTCCCAATATACGTCTTGGGTAATTTGATCTTTGGTGGGGAATGGGCTTAATTCAGAGAAAACAACGGCCTGTTCGATTTCTTTAGTTACCTGATCATTAATCTGGTCTGCTGAGAGATCATTTAATACACCTTCTTTGACGAGCTGCTGTTTGAAGAGTGTGATGGGATCATAGTTATTCCTGTATTCCTCAACTTCTTCTTTGGTGCGATATGTGTTATCTGGATCAGCCACCGAGTGACCGCGGAATCGATAGGTTTTGAGTTCAAGTACGCTGGGGCGACATTGCTCGCGAGCTAGCTCCATGTGCTTATGCACTTCTAATCTTACCGTATATAGATTTTGTCCATCACATGCTCCCCATTCCATATTATAGGCTTCGGCGCGCTTGCCGAGTTCCCCTGCTGAGGAACGCGCCTGACTTGTTCCCATCGAATAGCCGTTATTTTCTATGATAAAAACAACGGGAAGCTGCCACAATGCTGCGAGGTTATAGCTTTCGTGTACGGCACCTTGGTTCACGGCGCCGTCGCCCAAGAAAGTAAGGCAGGATCCTTTTATATTGTTATACTTTAGTGCAAATGCGATCCCAATCCCCAATGGTACTTGACCACCTACGATACCATGTCCACCCCAGAAGTTGCGTGACGGGTCAAAAAAGTGCATAGATCCCCCTTTCCCTTTTGAGCATCCAGTTGCTTTGCCATATTGTTCTGCCATGAGATATTTTACGTCCATCCCAACCGCAATCGCATGGCCGTGGTCTCGGTAGGCAGTAATAATGTGATCACTATGAGCTAAAAGCGAACATGATCCTGTCGCGATAGCTTCTTGGCCACTATAGACATGGCAGAATCCGCCAATTTTCTTCCCTTGGTACGCACGCAGACTCCGCTCTTCAAATCGACGGATTTTGAGCATGGTTCGTAATAAGCCGAGCTTCTCGTCCGCAGATAACGATGCGTTAATTGGTTCCAAAGCCGGTAGTTCAGAGCACGAACCCGAAATTGATTTTGCACAAAAGTTTGTGGTTATCATTGATTTATTAGGATGTCGATCGCTCGGTGGTGAGCAAGGCATTTTTGATCTTACCTAAGTCGAAATTTGTGGCACGCTCAAGAATGTCCTCTCCAAAAGAGAATCTGATGCCCGAAATCGCTGTTGCATGATGGCACGAGTGCATAACGGATCCTGTTTAGTGCGATTAGAATCAGTTTACAGTGGGTATTCCCGATTGACCCCGAAGAGGAGGCGAGGATGCGATTTTCGACGATATTGTTGTCGGCACGGCTGTGGCTACCTGAGATGGATGATCATGGCTGTCCACTGGCCTAGTATTACTAGGGCAAACCCGGCGATGCGTTAGGCCGGATTCTTTATTCCTACCTCATCCCAGTGCTCCTCGAGCTGGTATGTCCGGGCGATGAGCTTGAGCCGCACCCGCGCCTTCCGGGTGACTCGATCTGAGTTTCGTTAAGCTTCCGACGGACATGAGCCCAGCAGCCCACCTGCACGACACCGTGGTAGTTCTTCTCTTAGGTGAGGTAGAGGGCTCGTAGCCGGCGGACTGCAAAAGGCCGCGGTAATCGAGCAAAAGCGTGTTCAGTTCCCCGTGGGTCCGGACTGCCAATTTAGGCCACGTGCTCATTGGATCGGCCGATGCCCCAGGCCATTCCTAGGTGGCCTGCTCGGGTTCTCAGTGGGATCATGGCAGCGAATCGGAGCCGCTTCGACTGCGGGTATCCGCCATCCGCAGATTGATCAGCCGCCGCCGGTAGATTCTCCAACTAACTAGAAGGCGACGACCTCAATCCTTTCGCAGATGGCCTGACGGCTGAAGTGGGCCCCCAAGCGCAACGAGATCTACTCCAGCCGATAGGGCGGCAGGTGGTCCACGTACTTTGGAGGGCGATCTAGCTGTGATGTTTTAACACGTTGTGCCTGCGGCGGGGAACGGGAAGACGGACGTGTGAAAGCAACAAAAGTCAAGGGGGCATCGGACGACGGCATGGCAGCATGGGAACGCAAGACTAACCCCTCGGGGTTGGGTCGAGATGGTGGATCGAATGAGTAATGGGCAGAGTCAGAGGGCACTGCCCATATCTCTCTGACTGTACCTGAAGACTCTGCGCAAAGGGGGTGAAGCGGGCGGGCGGTAGGCCTGCCTGGGAACATGATCGGCCCGGCGGGCCGCATCAGCTCTATCGGCCAATGCCAGTGGCGCAGTGTGGAGTGGTGCTGGCGCTGCGCCTACGGCGCGTCAGCTATGCACAGATCAGCACGCTATTCGGCTTCTTAAAGTCGACCATCCGCTGGATCCTACGTAACATTAACCGGCTGGCGCGCATCCAGCCGACGGAGCCGGTGGTGTGCTACGAGCAAGCGCGGTCGGGCGAGCTGCATCATTGTGGTATTAAGAAGCTTGCCTGCAGCGAAATGATCGGGCGCACGATTTCTCCTTAACGGGCCGGTAGCGAGAATGTATACATCGAAGGTCCGCTTGTCGCCGATGCGCTAAGAGAGCGCGGAATGATCGCAGGGCCTCCCTTGAGATAATCTCCACGGTTATAAGCAGTTCGGCGAAGTCGCGCCTCCACCAAGAATTCTAGCGGCAAGCGTCTGAGCGGGCGGCTCAATTGGGAGACGCCTGTCGGAATCGAAGCTATGCAGCAAAAGCTTGAGTGGAGGCAAGATAGTTGTAAACATCGCTTCCGGGGCAACGCTCTGCTTCATAGCCCCCGGCAGACTTTCAAAACCGTTGCATCGCAAGAGAAAAATCAGTGCAAGGCCGAAAACCCCGAATCTTACCGTGGGGTCATGATTCCGGCTAAATTGCAACGTGAAGGTCAAACCTAAAATCCGAATGCCCCACAATATTGATAGGGCGTATCCACTCGTCTCGCGGCAAAGACGTTTGCTGCTCATGCAGCTGATTCATTTTAACAGTACCGCATACAACTTACCCACCGCCTATATAATAAAAGGAAATGTGGACCCGGAAGCGTTCCGGATGGTGCTTAAGTTAGTGATGAAGAAGTATTCCGTGCTCCATACAGTATACTGCGTTGATGATGAAAACGGATCCCAGCGAGTCCTTGAGCAATACGAGCCCGATTTGGTTATCGAATGCTGCATGGGAGTTTCACCATTGGAAGCGATTGATGGATTCGTGCGTCCATTTTCTCTCGAATTCCAATGCCCTATTCGGGCTCGTTTGCGGCAGATTTCAGGCACTGAATGGATATTCCAATTGGATATTCATCACATCGCGACAGACGCGCATGGATATGCACGAATCGTGTCAGATATTTTAAATGCATATATAGGACAGAATCTGTCATGGGAGAGCAGTGAATTCCTCGACTATGTGACCTGGGAGCTGAGTGATGAAAGGATGGGCGAACGTGCAGCACACTTGAGGGAATTCATTTCGACATGGGGAAAGTCATTAGAAACGCTCGCTTTGCCTATCGACTATCCAAGGAAAACCGCTGGACACGCCGGAGGCGGTTATGTTTCATTCATTCTTAGTGAAGAAGATACAAATCGGCTTCGCGTAGTTTCGGGGACGCTGGGAGCGCGGATCCATGTAATATTGTTAGCTATTTGGCAGATACTTATCGCTAGAATGGGAGGGGTGGAGGATATTTGTGTGGGGGTTCCCCACGCGTTAACGCGCCCAGAGAGGTTCCGGAACGTCGTTGGAATGTTCGTCGAAACACTCGCGATCCGCTGTCGACCTGCAAAAGGGAAGCGATTTGGCGACTATCTGATTGAGGTGAGAGAGGCTCTAGCCGCGGCGCGGACGCTTGAGGTGCCCTTTGAGGATTTGGTCAATGCCCTTAGTATAGAACATACGCAAAATAGAAATCCGATATTTGATACGATGTTCTCATATTATGGAAAAACGATGACATATCAGGGAGCTGGTCGGATCGGCAGTTTCGTCAAGATCTCGAATCTGGTCACAGAAGGTCGCTTAGGTGGAATCGAAATTGCCAGCATTGAGATGGCTTCGCGCTCCGCTATGTTCGATATGACTCTCAATGTAGGACGCAGCCAAAACGGCTTAAGCTTCGGCTTAAATTATTCCATCGACCTATTGCGTCACGAAAGTGCGCTAAGAATAGCGAGCAGGTATTTACAACTGGTGGACCAGGTAGCCAATGACCCATCCATACCTATCGGGCGGTTATCGATATTGGGAATAGGCGATAGGGAGGTGGTATTAAATAAATGGAACGAAACTACGACAGAAATTGACGGGCCGATGTTGCCGGTCATGTTTGAAGAGCACGTGGCGGCCTCGCCGAAGGCGACGGCAGTGATTTCCATAGAGGAAGGGTTAACATATAATGAACTGAATAGACGCGCGAACCGCGTTGCGAATTTACTAATTGATGAGGGAGTAGGTACGGAGGATATAGTAGCTTTGGCGTTGCCAAGATCAGTAGAGATGGTGGTTGCCGTCCTTGGAGTGCTTAAATCAGGGGCGGCATATCTGCCACTTGATTTGGATTATCCGAGGGAGCGTTTGGAATTCATGTTGAAAGACGCAAACCCGGTTAAGGTTATCACATTGGAGGGCTTGGCAAAAGCGTTACCTAAGTATGTGCCCAGTCTTATGCTTGATAGCCCGGAAGTAGCAGCTGCCTTGAATGCGGTCAGAGTTAGTGACCCGACTAACGCAGACCGTGTTCGCCAACTGAAACCAAATAATCCTGCTTATATTATTTATACATCTGGAAGTACCGGAAGGCCTAAGGCAGTGGTGATATCTCATAAAGCCATTCAAAGGAAGATATCAGGTACGAGTCGATTGATCGGCATAGATAGCTCCGCCCGATTTGCGGCGCTTAGCTCGGTGGGCTTCGATCCGATCTTAATCCAAGTATTTTGCCCACTCTGCTATGGTGGCTGTGTTGTAATTGTGCCTGATGTGATCAGAAATAACCCAAAGGACCTATGCGATTATATCAACCGCCATCAAATTTCAATAATTAATAGCACTCCGGGGTACATTGAAGCATTGATGGATGCGGCTGACAGAGAAATGACAGTTGATACGTTTTTGGTGGGAGCGGATATATTGCCGGTTGATGTTGTTAAGAGACTGAACGGCTCGTTCAACCCGAGACGAATATTTAATTTATATGGACCGACAGAAGTATGTATAGATGCAACAGCATACGAGATAAAGATTTCTGAGTTGGTTGACAAAGTTCCTATAGGTTCACCTATGATAGGTTATGCGGCATATGTATTGGATGAATGGTTTCAGTTGGTGCCTATTGGGGTGGCTGGCGAGTTATACATAGCTGGTGAGGGTTTGGCTCGAGGGTACTTGAATCGGCCTGGGCTGACAGCGGAGCGCTTCGTGGCCAGCCCATACGGTGGGGCGGGCACTCGGATGTACCGGACAGGAGATTTAGCGAAGTGGCGTCCGGATGGGGTTTTGGACTTTTTGGGCCGCAGCGACCAGCAGGTGAAGATTCGTGGGTTCCGGATCGAGCTGGGCGAGGTGGAGGGGGTGCTGGCGAGCCAAGCGGAGGTTGGGCAGTGTGCGGTGCTGCTGCGGGAGGATCGGCCCGGGCAGAAGCAATTGGTGGGGTACGTGGTGCGGCGCCCTGAAGCAACCTTTACCGACAAATCAGCGCAGGAGGCCGAACAGATTGGAGAATGGCACAGTATTTACGATGCCCTGCATGAAAATGAGATTACCTCAACATCCGATGGGGATTTTCGCGGTTGGAACAGCAGTTATGATGGCAATCCTATTTCCCCTGAGCAGATGCGCGAGTGGCAGGCTGCGATTGTCAAACGCATACTCGATCTGCAGCCGGAGCGCGTTCTAGAGATCGGCGTTGGGACCGGGCTGATTCTCTGGAAAGTTGCACCTCATTGCAGGTCCTATTGGGGGACGGATTTTTCGGTGCCCTTGATCCGGAACCTGAAGCGAACAGTCGATCAGGACGAGCACCTTCGGAATCGAATCGAATTACGCAGTCAGGCGGCCGAGGTGACAGATGGGCTGCCTGCCGGATTTTTTGATACCGTAGTCATTAATTCGGTGGTCCAATATTTTCCGAGTGTCGAGTATCTGGTGAAGGTGCTGGATAGGGCCATGGGGCTTCTTGCGCCTGGCGGACGGATTGTGATTGGCGATGTTCGCAATCTTCGGCTGCTGCGCTGCTTTGCCAGCGCGGTCGCACTGCAGAAGACACGTGTGACCGCGCTGGCTTCTCAGGTGCGGCAAACGATCACGCGGAGCATTCTTACAGAGAGGGAGTTGCTGCTCGATCCAGCGTTCTTTACTGCCTTGGAAGAAAAGATCGCTGATGTCGGGGGTGTCGATATCCAGCTCAAGCGCGGGTGGTCGGACAATGAGCTGAGCCGCTATCGCTATGAGGTCGTGTTGCACAAGCGTCCGGTGCGAACCCTCTCCTTCAAAGACGCCGCCATGCTTCGCTGGGGCCGGGAGATCTTCGGACTGGATGCGCTTGCGGAGCGTTTGGCCGCCGAAAGACCCGCGAGGCTGCGCGTCACCGGCATTCCGAACCGCCGCATACTTGCTGAGTTCAAGGCGATGCAGGTTCTGCAGCAAGGAGGGGAAGTTGCGGATGCCCTGCAGGCATTGCGCGCCGCCGAACAATTGGGCGAGGGACAGGAGCCTGAAAGATTCCACGAACTTGGCGATAAACTGGGCTATCGCGCAAGTGTTACTTGGTCGAGCGTGGCGGAAGCCGACCGATTCGATGTCCTTTTAGTGGACGAGAGCAAAGTTGATCCGTTGGCGCAGACCGATCTTTATTGTCCGGCAGATTCTGCCAACGGGTCTTTCTCAGCCTACGCTAATAGTCCTT
>Ga0206854_1190_pt1 | contig 14561 bp, 9 predicted proteins | sample Alteio_BWOrgCont_50_FD_152870 | JGI IMG/M metagenome (GOLD analysis project Ga0206854, IMG submission 152870) | Enriched cells from forest soil in Barre Woods Harvard Forest LTER site, Petersham, Massachusetts, United States -... | ecosystem: Environmental > Terrestrial > Soil > Temperate forest > O...
GCACACACTCCCGAGATAATGTAGGTAACGAGTTTTACGCGTGAGGTGTGGATGCCTGCAAGACGTGCTGCTCGTTCGTTGCCGCCTATTGCGTAAACGTGTCGGCCGAACGGTGTTCGTGCAGCTACAAGGGCTGCGAAGGCTGCGATAAAGAGCGCAATCCAGACCGGAGTGGGAACACCAATGAAGAAGCTCTGGCCGAGTGCAGGGAACCCTGTGTTGTGATGTGCAGTAGAGCCGGCGAGATCGGGGAAGGTGTGTCCGCCGGAAAGCAGGAGCGCAGTTCCACGCGCGATGTATAGCATGCCGAGTGTAGCAATGAAGGGGGCAACGGAGAAACGCGCGACAAGCAGACCGTTAAGGGCGCCTGTCAATCCGCCGACGAGAAGGGCGACAAAAATAGCCACAAATACAGGAGCATAGTGAGTCGCACTGCCATAGCTAATGCCGGAGATGAGTTCGCCTGCAATGATGCCGGAGAGCCCGGCAATGGATCCGACGGAAAGGTCGATGCCTCCGGTAAGAATGACGAAGGTCATGCCGACTGCGAGCAGCGCATTGATGGAAACGTGCTTGGCGAGGATGCTGAGATTGTTCGCAGTGAAAAAAGTGGGGGAGAGCGCAGAAAAGAGCGCAAGCAGAATTAACAACATCAGCACTGCGCGGAGCTTGAGCAGAAGCATTAATGCACGGCTAGCGATGCTGGTCTTTGCGTTCATTGAACAGCCTCGTGAGAAGAAGATAATGGAGCTATAGTGACGTGCGGGCTTGCGGCCGCGAAAAGTGCTTCGTCCGTAATTTCAGAACGCTTGATATTAGCGGCAATTCTTCCCTGACAGAGAACAAGCGCGCGAGTTGCGAGAGTCTGTGTTTCTTCGATCTCTGAGGACGAGAAGAGAATGCCGATACCCTTAGCTGCGAGCGTGCGCAGGATGTTATAGATTTCGGCTTTTGCATTGACGTCGACACCGCGAGTGGGTTCGTCCAGCAGAAGGACTAATGGCGATTGCATGAGGCAGCGCGCTAGCAGCGCTTTTTGTTGATTGCCTCCGCTGAGCGTAGTGATGGGGCGCTCGAGATCTGTGGCGGCGACGTTGAGATCGCGTGCCAACTGCTGAGTGCGCTTGGTCTGCTCGGTGCGATTGATAACCAGGCCGCGCAACGAGCCTAATGCAATATTCTCGCGGATAGAGAGTTCAGGGATGAGGCCGTCGCGCTGACGATCTTCAGGAACTAGAACGATTCCTCGCTTGACTGTTTCGGAAACGGAGCGGAGTTGAAGCAGTTGGCCATTCATCGTGATGCATCCGGTTGAGCGTCTCGCTCCGGCGAGAGCTTCCAGGAGTTCCGTGCGTCCTGACCCGAGCAGGCCGTAGACGCCAAGAATCTCACCTTTGCTGAGCGAGAAATTGATATTACTGAGAGAGACTTCGCTGTCGTGCTGGGTGGAAACAGAGAAGTTGGAAACAGTAAGTAGCGGAGAGAGCTCAATGGCCGAGGTGGTAGCTTGCGTGAGAGCGGTAGCACTCATGCGTTCGACAATCCAGGTACGGTCAACGTTTGGGCGCATAGCTTCGCCGGCAATACGGCCGGCACGAAGAACTGTAAAGTAGTCGCCGAGATGAAGTAGCTCGTGAAGGCGATGCGAGATGTAAATAATAGTGAGACCGGCAGCTTTTAGTTCGGCGAGAACCAGAAAGAGGGTCTCCGCCTCAGTGAGTGAGAGCGCAGAGGTCGGCTCATCAAGGATGAGAATCTTAGCTCCATGAGCAAGAGTTCGGGCGATCTCAACAATCTGACGGCGACCGAGTGAGAGTGTTGAAGCCATTGTCGTTGGAGGCATGGGCTTGCCCAGGCGATGGAGCGCGGTTGATGTGCGAATATCCTCGGCTGAGCGATCGATGAAAATGCCACGAGTGAGTTCGCGGCCCGCGAAGATATTTTCCGAGAGGTCGAGGTTGGGAAAGTCGGAAAGCTCTTGATGCACAATGGCGATACCATGAGCGGCCGCATTGCGTGGAGAGCGAAGCGTAATGGGCTGGCCTTCGAGGAAAATTTCTCCCGCATCTGGAGATTCAACACCAGCGAGAATGCGCATGAGTGTAGATTTTCCTGCACCATTTTCTCCAATGAGAACATTAATGGCATTGCGATGAACGCGGAAGTGGATGTGATCGAGCGCAGTAACGCCGGGATATTGCTTGAGAACTCCACGGGCCTCGAGAACGATGTCGTTGTTTGGATTCATCTGTCCACCTTGAGCCCGAGGCGCGCCTGGGCCACGGCATGCTGCCACGCAGCATAGTGAGAATCACGTGTGGCTGCGGAAATGCGCGGCGTGAAGGTGGCAGAGGGATGAGGAAGTTGATCAAGAGATGTCCACCAGTTGAGTGCGAGACCCGCGAGGCGCGCGGCCCCAAGGGCGGATAAGTCTTCGGTGTTGGAACGATGAATGGGCTTGCCGAGAACATCGGCCTGGAGTTGCATGAGAATTGTGTTGCGAGTTGCACCGCCATCGGTATGAAGCGCAGAGAAAGGAATATCGATTTCGTACTGCATCGCATCGAAAACATCGCGAACCTGAAAGACGATGGAATCAAGTGCTGCGCGCGCGAGATGGGCACGAGTGCTGGTTCGCGAGAGGCCGGTAATAGTGCCACGAGCAGCAGTATCCCAGTGAGGCGCTCCAAGGCCGGACATAGCAGGCACGAAGTAAACGCCGGCAGAATCCTCCACATTATTGGCGAGATCGATCAGATCATCGATGCCATTGGGCAGTGCGAGAAAATCGGCGAGCCATGTTAGAGCCGAGCCCGTCATGCTGATATTGCCTTCAAGCGCGAAGTGCGTAGATGTTGGAGTAGACCAGGCAATGGTTTGCGAGAGCTGTGAATCTGGTCGCGAGGTCGGCGCGGGAATGATGGTCATCAGCGATGAGCCAGTACCGTAGGTAGCTTTGACCGCTCCTGGAGTGGTGCAACCGTGGCCGGCGAGTGCTGCATGAGAGTCGCCGATAGCTGCAAAAATAGGCACGCCCTGAAGGCTTGGAAGTGTGCAGGTCCCAAAGTTGCCACTCGAAGTGCGGAGTTGCGGGAGCGATGCGAGTGGAATGTTGAAAATTGCCGCGAGCTCAGCATCCCATGTCAAGGAATGGAGATTGAAGAGCTGCGTACGAGCTGCGTTCGAATGGTCGCTGAGATGCTGTCCGGTTAGGTGGTGGAGTAGCCAAGAGTCCACTGTGCCAAAACAAACTTCGCCAGCATTGGCTCGAGTACGAAGACCGGCAACGTTTTCCAGAAGCCATGTGATTTTGGCGGCTGAAAAGAGCGGGTCGATGCCGAGGCCAGTGCGCTCACGGAGTATGGATTCATGACCCGCTGCGCGAAGACGATCACAGATCGCGGTAGCACGGCGGCACTGCCATGTGATCGCGTTCGCAAGAGGAGCGCCAGTCGCACGGTCCCATGCGAGGACAGTCTCTCGCTGGTTGGTAATCGCAATAGCAGCGATATCCCGGCTAAAAGCAGTGCAGTCGGCGATAACTTGATCGACGGAATTGAGAATGGCAAGAGGGTCTTGCTCGACAAAGTCAGCTTGCGGATGTAGCACGCGCAATGGCGCGCTGCAGCTATGAACAGCTTGTGCATTTCGGTCGACGAGCAGCGCCTTGGTGTTGGTCGTGCCCTGATCGATAGCGAGGATGAAGCTCACGCGACTGTCCTCGATGTCGCAAGAAGCTGTTGTGCAGCCTCGGCTATGCCTGTGGCTGTGAGATTGAAGTGCTCAAGAAGGAAATCGGAAGAACCTGTTGGAGCAAAGACGCCGGGTATTCCGAGAATTTTAATGCGCGTTGGATGTTCCTGCGCAACGATCTCTGCAACTGCACCTCCGAGGCCGCCGTATACAGAATGCTCTTCGACCGTAACGATTCCGCGTGTCGTACGCGCAGCATCCAAAATGGCTTCACGGTCGATCGGCTTGACGCTGGACATATTGAGAACACGCGCGTCGATGCCAAAAGAGGAGAGGATGTCTGCGGCGTCGAGTGCGCGCTCAACAAGAATGCCATTGGCCATTAGTGTGATGTCGTTGCCCTTGCGTAAAGTGTGAGCCTTGCCAAGGGTGAAGACGAAATCCTCCGGCATAACATTGCGAACAGGGACACGACTGATGCGTAAAAACATTGGGCCGACGTGCTGAGCGCTATAGCGCATAAGGGCACGGGTTTCGATGGCATCGGCTGGAGCGACGACAGCAAGATTGGGGATGACGCGGGTAAAAGCAAAATCCTCGATAGAGTGATGTGTGGGGCCGAGCTCGCCGTAAGCCATGCCGCTGGACATCCCACAGAGCTTGACATTGGAATTGGTGTAGCCGAGGTCAACTTTAACCTGCTCATTGGCACGCGCTGTTAGAAAGCATGAAGCTCCGCACACATAGGGAAGCATATTACCGAGAGCAAGTCCGGCACCAACTCCCACCATATTCTGTTCTGCGATGCCAACGTTGACGAAGCGGTCGGGGAATTTGGAACGAAAGCTCTTAAGTTTAGTCGAGGAGACGGAGTCGTTGACGACTGCGACGATGCGAGGATCGGCAGCAGCTAGAGCCTCGAGCTCCTGAGAATATGCATCACGGCAGTCGAAGAGTTGGTGCGTCACGCGCGTACCTCTGTAGCATCCGCGAGGATGACGGAGAGCTCTGCGATAGCTGCTGCAAGTTGATCTGCGTTAGGGACTCCGTGATGCCACTCAGGTTTGTTCTCAGCGAACGAGATGCCTTTGCCTTTAATTGTGTTGGCAATCAAGCACGATGGCTTTCCTGCTTCGATAGGCAATGTGCGAAAACGCGCAAGCAGTGCTGCATGGTCGTGGCCATCGATCTCTTCCGTGGCGAAACCAAAAGCGCGGAATTTTTCAGCAAGGGGATCCATGCGAATCGTCTTCTCGGTAAAGTCGCCTTGCTGAATCCGATTGCGATCTACGATGACGGTGAGATCATCGAGACCGTAGTGGGCGGCACACATGCAGGCTTCCCAATTGGAGCCTTCCTGCAACTCACCATCGCCGGTAAGGACGAATGTCCGAAAGTTGAGCCCCGACATGCGCGATGCAAGCGCATTGCCAACGGCGATAGGAAGTCCATGACCGAGCGGGCCTGTGTTCGCCTCAACGCCGGGAAGCTTGTTACGGTCAGGGTGGCCGTTGAGCTTTGACAGCGGATCCATATAGGTGTCCAGCATGGACGTCGGGAAAAATCCGCGAGCAGCGAGGACAGAATAGAAGGCGCCGGAGCAGTGGCCCTTGCTCATGATGAAGCGATCGCGCGCGGGAGCATTTGGTTCGGTGGGGTCAACGTTGAGAATCGCCAGATAGAGTGTGGTGAGAATGTCAGCCGAAGACATATCTCCACCGGTGTGGCCGATACCTGCGTGATGCACCATGCGCAATGCGCTGATCCGCACACGGTTGGCCTGCTGATGCAGCCAGTGCGGCAGGGCGGCGGGAGCGATCGATGATGCAGGTAGCAAAATTCCCAATGCCGGAACGCTCCGAACACACAAAGTTTGAATGGGCTGAAGGTAGGACAGTCCGGGAGCATTGTCAACAGCGATGAAATCAGGGCAAATGCCCAGTGAGCGGCGGTCGGATTTGATTGTCGCCAGCAGGCTCCTATGGTCCGAATTGCGGAACAAATACATGTGACAGTGGCGTCCATCTCCCACTAGAGTGGCGTAGATGAAACCAAGGAATATCTATGTGTGGTGGATAACCACGGTCGCGGCACTCGGTGGACTGCTATTTGGGTATGACTGGGTTGTGATTGGTGGAGCAAAGCCTTTTTACGAGGCTTATTTTGGGCTGATTTCGCCGAGCGCGCAGGGTTGGGCAATGAGCTGCGCGTTGGTGGGATGCCTGGTGGGCGCGATGCTTTCGGGTGTTCTGAGCGAGTGGCTTGGCCGCAAGCCTGGGCTGCTGGCGGCGTCGTTGATGTTCCTGATCTCCAGCATTGGAACGGCCATGTCGCATTCGTTCAACGCGTTCGTTATATGGAGAATCTGCGGCGGCTTGGCAATTGGGCTGGCGTCAAGTTTGAGCCCTTTGTATATTGCGGAGCTTTCACCGGCGAAGATTCGTGGACGACTTGTGTGTCTGAATGAGCTGACGATTGTGATTGGAATTCTGCTGGCGCAGGTGACTAATCTGCTAATTGCTGGACAGCGCGGAGGTGAGCTGAGTTGGAATATCGCCTTTGGCTGGCGATGGATGTTCGGTGCGACGGCTATTCCTGCATGTGTTTTTCTTATCGGTATGTTGTTCGTTCCGGAAAGTCCTCGCTGGCTGGCGCTTCGCGGGCGCGACGCGGAGGCGAGGAAGACACTGGAGCGCATCGGCGGCAAAGACAACGCAACTTTCGTGCTTGCGGAGATCGCGGAGAGTGCTCACATCAGCCGAGGCGGTAATGAATTAAAAGAACTGCTGGGAATCCGGTTGCGCAAGGTTTTGCTGCTGGGCGTCGGTCTGGCGGTGTTGCAGCAGTGGTGTGGGATCAACGTGATCTTTAACTATGCGCACGACATATTCAATGCAGCGGGATACGGATTGAGCATGATCTTCGTTAACATCGTTATTACCGGTGTCGTGATGCTGGTCTTCACTTTTCTTGCGATTGCCACTGTAGATCGCAATGGGCGGCGCGTACTGATGTTGAGTGGATGCGCCGGGCTGGCGGTCATCTATATTGCTTTAGGATTTTTCTTTCACGTGCACAGCCACGGCTTTCATATGCTGGCACTCGTTGTAGCGGCTATCGCTTGCTATGCGATGACACTGGCACCGGTGACTTGGGTAGTACTGAGTGAGGTATTTCCAGGGCATGTTCGAGGAACGGCAATGGCCATTGCTACAGCGTCATTGTGGGCAGCTTGCTTCGTGCTGACTTATACATTTCCGCTGTTGGAGGCGTGGCTTGGTACTGCGGGGACATTCTGGGTCTATGCAGCAGTTTGCGCAGGCGGCTTTTTGGGTGTGAAGCGTTGGCTGCCTGAGACCAAAGGGCGGACTCTTGAGGAAATTGAAAACTTCTGGGTTTAGATTACGGCCGCTTGCTCTGTGCGAGCGAAGCACTCGCGCGCAATCTTTACAAGAAGCAAAGATTGTTGCCAGCGGTCGGACTCCTCGACACCATTGAATGTGCGAGCATAAAAAATATCCTGCGCCAGCAGCTCAGGAGTGAAGGTGATGAAGGTTTGCTGCTGCGACGTCGCTCGAAGAAAAGCCTCAAAGCATTTTGTCCAGAGGGTGCGGAAATGGGCGACATAGGATGAGTCATCATCCGCAGTGATAGCGACCTGCATGCAGCCAGGATTGCCAATGCGGCCATGAAGAAAGCGGACCCGCTCGATTACAGGTTGAATTAATTCGAGTTTGCGCTCGAAGCCGCCGTAGACCATTTCATTTCCGGTATACCAGTGAGAAAAGTCGCCATTGAACTGAAGCTCAGGAAAGCGCTCGATAAACTTCACCGTTCGCTGCATGTCCTGGAAGAGTGTGGCACGATGCGTCTCTACGTAGAGTGGGATATTGTGGCGAGAGCCTGCTTCAAGAACTGCTTCGATGAGCCTTGCGCCTTCATCATCGGACTCCATTCCCCAGCCCAGATGGAGCGTGAGACATTCGAAACCTGCATCCGCGGCAGCTTGCGCGACGGGTGAGGCTTCGGCGGGTTCGTTGATACGGCTACTGCCACAAACTCCGAGAGAATTTGCGCGGGCTTCTGCTAACGCGGCTCGGTCGAGCGGATCAACGAATTGGATTCCGTCATATCCGGCGGCTTTGATGGCGTTTATGCGGCCATTAGAGAAGGGCCCGAGGCCTTCCAGAGCCAGCCAGTTCATGTAGCAGCGCAGGCGACTCATGTGTTTTGCAGTGAAGAGGCGCTGACATCTTCTTTGGTGTCGAGCCAGACATTTTCATCGGCTTCGGCAAAACGTTTGCTGCCTGCGGCAAGGATTTCGGAGTCGGGAACTTTGTGTAGCGGCGTATAGCGCGGATGATGTGCTTCTTTGTAGGGATTATTGCGAGCCGCGTTGTAGCAACAAATCATCGACCATCGGGGATTGTCAGATCTGTTTTGATCGCTGCGATGCAACGTATTGGCATGGAAATAGAGAACGTCTCCCGGCTCCATTTCCACATAAACGAGAGGCAGAACCTTCAGTATCTCTTCCACACGTTCAAGGTTCGCACCAGCTTGTTCTCCAGTAAGTATGTGATCGATGCGGCCCAGCAGATGTGAGCCTTTGATGACCTGCATGCAGCCATTCTCGCGTGTAGCACGATCAACGGCGATAAAGGCGCTGGTGAGCAGCGGATACAACACGCCATTCTGATACCAATAGCCGTAATCCTGATGCCATGCCCAGGCACCGCCGACTTTGGCATCCTTCATGATCATCTTGGAGTGGTAGTGATAAACCTCACCCTCAAGCAATTGCTCGGCGACTCCAACGATGGATTCAGAGCGCGCGATGGCGCCGTATACGGTATCTGTCGGATGGTTCCATAGCGAGAGGCGAACCGTTCCACCTTCGCCATCGGCTTTGCCGAAAGAGTGCTGATCGAGCACGCGATCTTCGCGCGCGGTGCGACCGAGCAGCGCAATCTGCTCAGGATTCAACATTCCCTTGAGCACGATGTAGCCGTCTTCGTTGTACTGCTTGATCTGTTCGGGAGTAAGAACGGTCATGGATTTCTCCTGAATAAGGCAAGCAAAGTATAAGTTGGCAATTTGAACTTTGTCTCTGCGAAGAGCGCATGATGTGCTTGAAATTCCGCGATGCGGGAATGCTGCATCAGCTGACGTCGATCTTGTAGCGCGGCCATTCGGGCCGGATGAGGTGGTGGTCGACAACAGGGGGCTGATCGCACTCACAAATGATGACGCTGGTTGGGCTATCGGGAGCTTGCTCAGGAAGGCCGGTGATGCGGAGAGAAATTGCGTCCTGCTGAAATTTGAGCAGTTTGCCGGTCTTGAGCAATCTGGCTGAGAGAATCTTGCAGCGAACTCCACCGACCGCGACAACAGTTAGTGGTTGAAAGAAGGGGAGCCACTGCGCAGCAGGCGTCCCCGAAGGCCAGAAGTAGACATGGATATAAAGCGTGTTGCCCTTGCGCGTAAAATTTGTGTAGTTGCCAAAACTCACAGAGGCGCCACCCTGAGTTCCGTAAATGGCATCACCATTAGTAGTGAGCCATGCACCAACCGTATCGAGAATACGAACCGTTTCGGCAGGCACCGTACCGTCGGGTTCTGGTCCGATGTTGAGCAGATAGTTGCCGCCCTGCTGGGCGCAGGTGGTCAGGTCATTGACGATGCGCTTTGGCGATTTCCATTCAGTGTCTGTTCGCTGATAGCCCCAGCCAAGATTGAGAGTGTCACAGGTTTCCCAGGCGCGATTGTCGGCTTGGATTTTGTGTTCGGGCGTAGAGAAGTCGCCATCGAGGCCATTGCGGTTGTTGACAATGATTTCGGGCTGCAGATCGAAGACCATACGGTTCATCTTGTCGGCTTCCCATTGCGCAGGCGTTAGAGGCTTATCCACGTCATACCAGAGAATGTCGATCTTGCCGTAATTAGTCAGGAGCTCGCGGATCAGGCCGTGGGTGTAGTCGACGAAGCGTTTGCGCGCAGCCTCGTCCGTGGCGCAGAGAATGCCGTCCGGGTGGTGCCAATCCATCAGGGAGTAATAGAAACCGACACGAAGACCTTCTGCCCGAGCCGCTTCAACAAACTCGCGAACCAGATCGCGGCCAGGTCCCTGTTGTTTGGCGTTGTAATTTGTAAGCTTGGTGTCCCACAGGCAGAAGCCTTCATGATGCTTCGTCGTGAGCACCATATATTTCTGTCCGGCACGCTTGGCCAGTCGTGCCCACTCTCGCGCGAAACCCGGCTTGGGATGGAAGTGCTTGGCTAGCTGCTCATACTGAGGGATGGGAATGCCTTCCGATTCGAGTACCCATTCCTGCTGACCGACGATACTATAGAGTCCCCAGTGAATGAACATGCCGAAACGGGCGTCAATCCACCAGGCCAGGCGGCGAGCTCGCGTGTCTTCCTGATATTTGAGCTTGCTGCGCTGCGTGGAAAGCGGGTTGGCGCCAGCTTCTTGAGTGGGAGTGCAAGGCGCTAATGCTGCAGCGGCTCCAGCAGTGGTGAGTTTTACGAAATTGCGTCGCGAGATGGGATCGAAGGGCACAATCTGCTCCTGTGAAGCGCATGGTAGCAAACAGTATCGGCAAATAGGGAGCACGAAATTGCGAATGTGATTGACAGCCTGCTCGTATGGGCTTGGATAATGTGCCATGCGAAGATTTGGGTTGATAGCGGTGCTGGTGATGACCGGGACCGCGTACGCACAGATGGCGGTACAGCTTCCGGCGGCAGGCGCGGAACATGGGGCTGTTGCGGAGAAGTTCAGCTTTGTTTCAGACGGTCCTGCTGGTCCGGGATGGACGCGGCCGGATGAGATTCCGCGGGCATATTTCCATGACAGCCTGACAGGGCTGTTCAAGCGCACAATTGTGCTGAATGCAAAAGTTCCTTCACGCACCAAGCTGAGTTGGATTTTTACCGGACCTCATGCGGGTTTCACTGTCGAGCTAACTTCGTCCAAGGTGCGGGTGGTCGAGCGGTATTACGATTCGATGGGACTCTATGAGAGTGGAAACTATCCAAACAAAATCATTCGCGATGTGGAACAACCCTACACCGGAGAGGCGCGCACGTTAACGGTAGTAGCCGATTCGCATCTTGCAGTTCGAGTGCTCGTAAACGGCGTGAAAGTCCTGGAGACGGAGCTGTTGTTCGACGTAACTCGTCATCAGCTTATGTATTCGGCGCCGAGGACGGAGCATGATGTGGTCGAGGGCGCGCTGCTTAAGCCGGAGATAAAAGATACACGTGTGTCTGTGAAGCCAACTGAAGTGCATCAGACGATGCTGGGGTTTGGCGGCAGCCCAAGCATTCCGGCATACATGGAGTTGAGCGAAGCGGGGAAGAAGCAGTACTGGGAGATGCTGAAGCATTACAACCTGCTGCTGGACCGGGAGTATCCGATGGGTACAGAGCTGAAACCCGATCTTAGCAATATGGAGAACCTTGCCGATGCCACGCCGCACTACTACGGCGATAACTTCCCCAATGGTGAGGTATCGAGCTTTGACTACAGCAAGCACGTGCTGGATTTGGGCGGGGACGTGATCTATGAGATGTGGGCTCTGCCCGCTTGGGCTACGGAGGCTTATGACGGCCCTAAGGTAGTGGATGTGTGGGGCAAGGTAGTAAAGAAAGTTGCAAAGCCTGAGGAGTACGCGCGGATCGTGGTGGGCTACTGCCAGCAGGCAAAGGCGAAGACCGGTGCGGCTCCATTGATTGTTGGTATCGAAAACGAAGTGGAGCAGCCACCGGCGGTATTCGATGCGATGGTGCTCGCGCTGCGCCGGGCATTGGATAATGCAGGGTTTGCTTCGACGAAGATTCATATGGCCGACGCCAGCTATATGTTCTACGGCGTCGAGCGTGTAAAAGAACTCCACAAGGATCCAGCGGTCTGGAAGGCGATCGATTACACAGCCGTGCATGAGTACGATTTCCAGGAATTCATGGCGGATCCCGATCTGTATGTCGAACGCATGCGTGCAATGCATGCTGCCAGCGCAGGCAAGGATTTTCTGGCGACAGAGATTTGTTTCAACGACCCCAAATATCAGGAGCCCAGTTATCGAATCGCGTTCCAGGCCGCGCAGCTTTATTACAAGAACCTGACGGAGCTGGACGCCGCAGCTCTGATGTATTGCTGGCTGCTGCTGGATATCGAAGAACCAACCTTTGGTGGTTCGCGGTCCTTAATGGTTCCCGACAGAACGAATGGTGGCATGCCGGTGGCATCGAGCTTTGAACTGCGTGTATTGGGCTCCTTCAGCCGGCATGTGTTGAAAGGAATGAAACGGCTCGGTGCTGAAAGTAGTGACAAAGATCTATTGGTGACAGCATTTGGGGATGGAAAGAATGAAACCCTGTTAATGGTGAACCGGGCGGCAGAGGCGCGACGAGTATTAATAGATGCGGGCTTGAGCGGACGGATGGTGGAGGTAGAGCGGACGGGACTGACCGAGGCGAATGTAGTATCGGCGATGAAGGGCGAGGTGATAGTTGAGCCGGGGGAAATAGTGGTGTTGTCGGCGGTGAAGGCGCAGTGAGCTTTCTTCCGAATAGCGGAATGGAAGAAATTGCACAGGTTTGAAAATTAGTTCTACACTCGGCTCTCGGGAAGCTAGGAAGAAAAATGAGAAGCGAGTTTGCGAACTGGAAGCATTGCGCTCTGGTTATGGTGATTTGTGCGGCCACTGCCAATTGCTGCGTTGCGCAGGTCACTATTGATCACCGCTGGTCGAACACCGATGCACAGAGCCTGATCGGGTTGCCGCTGGGAAGCCATAAGACGATTGTCGACAAAAAAGGCGATCTGAAATGGTCGCAGTGGAGTTTGAAGCGGAAGCCGCTGGATTCGCCGATCGGTTTCAGCTCGCAGATGGATGGGGAGCTGACGATTGAGACTTCTGTTGGTGGCACAACACTAGGGATGTCGAAGCAGGAGCTTTACCGAGGCCGATACCCGTTTATTGCTTCCTCATTCAGTGGCGGTGGGCTTGAGCTAGAGGAGTTGGCGTTTGCCGTCGACCCAGAAGCAAAGGCAGGCGAAATACCTACTCGCTATTCAGGGGCGAAGGGTCTGGATGTGGTGCGCCTGACCTTCAAAAATGCTGGAGCGACCGCTATTGATGCGGTAGTGAAGTTGAGTGGGAAGGAGAGAAACCTTCCTGGGCACGCGGCCAGTAGCGCATTGACAACGGGCGCAGGCGAAGATGTGGTGCTGGTGACGGAAACCGCTGGAGCAGCCATCTCCAGCGAGAGCGATGGGCTCGCTCTGGTACTGAAGATTGGTGTCCCAGCCGGCGCATCGAAGACGCTGACCTTGAAGCTGCCCTACGAGTGGCCTGCAGCGCGGAACGCAGAGCTCTCGCAGGAAAGTGGAGAAGCTCTACTGCAAAAGGCTGTCGCACAATGGGACGCATTGTGGGCGACAGGAACAAGGGTGGAATTTCCGCAGCAGGAAGTGAGCGACTTTTATTATTCGTCGATCGCTTATGTCTTGATTTTGACGGAGTACGACGCGCAAGGCGATTTGTGGACGCTGGACGGGCCAGCCGTGTACCGCCAATACTGGGGGCGGGGAGAGTATTTCCAGGCTCGAGCGATGGAAGTTGCCGGCTTTATGCGACCCGCGCGCGAGAGTGTGGAGCACGCGTTTCACATCATCAGCGATGATGGCGAATGGGATGGGCCTCCAACCAGCGGCTGGCCGGCCTGGGATAACGCCGGCGGCAATGCAGCCGCAGCGTGGGACTACTACTTATATAGTGACGACAAAAACTGGTTAGCCACAGCCTATCCATTCTTGCTGCGAGCTTCAGAGTGGGTGCGCGCGCATCGCGAAGAAACCACACTGGAGAATGTGAAAGGCATACCTGTGGGCGCGGCGCCGATCAAGCGAATGCTTACTGGCTCGAAGTGCAGAACGGAACCCACGCCTGAATTGAAGCCAGGCGAGAAGACTTATTGGTATGGCTTGTTGCCGTGGAGCTATGGAGACTCAGGACTACCAGAAGGACATTCCTACTCGCACAACTTTCTTGCCGCTTATGGTGAGCATGTGACGAGCGAAGCGGCTAAAGTTTTGGGACATACATCCGATGCTGCGTGGCTGGACAAAGAATATTCGGCATACACAGCGGACATTCGCGAGAGCATTCGACGGAGCGTGACGCTGGAGAAAACAACGCCTGCATATTTGCCGGCGATGCCAACCTATCCAGAAGGTGCTTACTCGCAGACATTTTTGGCGGTCTACCCAACTCAGTTGTATGCGCCAGACGATCCATTGGTGAGTGGATTGATTACGCGCATGGAGCACGAGGAGAAGCAGGGTGTGCCGACGAATGTAGCCTGGGCAGGCTATGCAGGTATATGGCCGGGCGAATCGATGAATATGGCCGAGGCATATTTGCTGCGCGGAGAGAAGTCGAAGGCAGTAGACATGCTGGTGGCTGCAATGAACCACAGCTACACGACGAAGGTTTGGAAGGAAGAGATTTTGGTAGACGTAGATGCTCCGCGCGCTTGCGACACCCCACATAGCAAACGCGCGAATATGGAAGGCACGGGCGATATGCCTGAAGCCTGGGGTAATGCAAATCTGGTGCTTCTGCTGCGAGATATGCTGGTAAACGAGCGCGCTGAGAAACTACACCTGTTGGCAGGCTTGGAGCAGTCATGGGTTCCTGTAGGGAAGTCTGTTGCGTTAGAGAATGCCCCTGTAACTACGGGCGGCATAATTAGTCTTCGTGTTGAACATACAGGCGCGAAGGCGTGGAAGATTATGTTCGATCCGAAGGGTCACGCGCGCGAGACAGTTGTGCATCTCCCGATGGACTTGGGTG
>Ga0206854_1191_pt1 | contig 14492 bp, 10 predicted proteins | sample Alteio_BWOrgCont_50_FD_152870 | JGI IMG/M metagenome (GOLD analysis project Ga0206854, IMG submission 152870) | Enriched cells from forest soil in Barre Woods Harvard Forest LTER site, Petersham, Massachusetts, United States -... | ecosystem: Environmental > Terrestrial > Soil > Temperate forest >...
TGTTAAATTAGCCGGATGAAAGGTAATAACCGCCTGTATCCTTCTATATTTCATCCCCGTTATATAGTCCTTTCCCGGCTAAGGGATATAACGGTGCAAAAAATTAAAGAAATTACTGCCGATAAAAAAGACCTTATATTGGTTGATTTTGGCTGTGGCGATATGCCTTACCGAGAAGTTATTGAGCCTTATGTAGGTAAATACCTGGGTGTAGATCTGGAAATGAACCCCAAGGCTGAACATCATATTGGTTTTGACAGTAAAACTACCCTGCCCGATAATTATGCCGATATTATATTGTCAAACCAAGTCTTGGAACATGTAGATACTTATGAAGGTTATTTGCAAGAGTCATTGCGAATTTTGAAGCCTGGGGGTACAGCTATTATAACTACACATGGTTATTGGTTTTATCACCCAACGCCCAATGATTATTGGCGATGGACAAGCGCAGGTCTTAGAAAAATAATTGAAGCCGAAAAGTTTGAAATTAGTTCATTTACTGGGATTTTAGGTTTAACCGCCAGCGGTATTCAGCTGTTTCAGGACGGCATACTGTTCAAGCTGCCTAAATTTTTGAGGCCGATTTGGGCGGTAATTATGCAATTTAAAATTTGGTTGACAGATAAACTGCACTCGCAGGCGCAACGCGACCGGGATGCTGCACTATATGTTGTTGTTGCAAAAAAGCCGCTTTAATAAATATTAAGTAATTTTGCAATGCATTAGGATGGTAAGTACATCCTTATTTTAAATAATGGAAGAAAAATCGAGCCGCGAAAACGTTGTTTCTTATTATGACGAACACGTTCAGCATAAATTAAATGATTATATAAAGGTTAATCCGCGAATTGAATTTGGTTGGGAAACCATTAAACAATACGCCCCGGCAAATCCGCAACACATTTTAGAAGTTGGCTGCGGTATGGGTAATGTTAGCTCGCGTATGCGTAAGCATTGGCCGTCTGCTACCATTATCGGTATTGACATAAGCACACTGTCCATACAAATAGCGCAAAAACTTTTTGGGGATGGTAAACTTACTTTTAAAGAAACTATCCTTACCCCCGATACTTTTAAAAATGAGCAGTTTGATCTGATCATTTTTATGGATGTGTATGAACACATAGCGGTAAATGACCGGCCAGATGTACATGCTGCATTATTAAAACTGCTTAAAAACAAGGGGCGCATAATATTAACAGTTCCAACACCTCATAATTTAAAATGGTCGTTAAAAAATAAGCCTGAAACAATGCAGCCTGTTGATGAACATATTTCTTTCGATGTAATTGGAAAAGTAGCAGCTGATACCGGTACAGAAGTAATATCATACCAGCTTAAAAACGTTTGGAACGTTGGTGACTATGCGCATATAGTTCTGGAAAAAAACGATGACTTTGAGGCTGCTTTTTTTACATCTAAACCGGTAACTGCAATAGAACGGACAAGCAGGATATTAGGCAAATTAAATGCAAAGCTGGGTAGTTATATACGCAGGTATAAGGTGCGTAGCAAATTAAAATAATGGCAACTGCTGGCTACAATTTATGTATTATAAAGCCCAACAAATCATCCTTTTCAGAAACATTTGTACAGGCACATATTGACCGCTTAGCCGGGCATAAATTTGTATTGTATGGTGGGGCGTTCCCGGTATATGACGATGAAGGAAAGTTCCTGATAAAATCAAAATTAGGCCTGTTAAGTTACCTCATCCAAAAGAAAATATTCAAACGCCAAAGCATTGCCATACGTACCAATGCGCTTAAAAGCTATTTAATTGATAAAAAGATCAATGTAGTATTTGCCGAATATGGAATGGTAGGCGCAATGGTTACCGAAGCTTGCAAGCTGACTGAGATTCCGCTAATTATTCACTTTCATGGTGCTGACGTTTATTACCATAAAAATATTGAAGAATTTGGCGCGCTATACAAAAAGGCATTTGAATATGGAAGCGCCTTTATAGCCGTATCGGCAGATATGGCAGCGCGATTAAAAGAAATGGGCGCACCACCCGATAAAGTTTACAACGCATCCTGCGGTGTCGACCCTTCATCCTTTGTAGAATTAGATATTTCAAATTCACCGCGAAATTTTTTAGCAGTAGGCCGTTTTGTCGAAAAGAAATCGCCGCAATCATTAGTAAAAGCATTTAAACAGGTAGCAGATAAATTTCCGGATGCTAAATTACGGATGGTTGGCGAGGGCCCTTTATTTGGCGAAACAAGGCTATTGATAAGCCAATTATCGCTGCAAAATAATATAACTTTAACAGGCGTTTTAAAATCCGAACAAATAAAAGAGTTAATGAAAACCATGCGCGGCTTTGTACAACACTCGGTAGTTGCAGCCAATGGCGATAGTGAGGGCACGCCGGTTACCATTTTAGAAGCATCATCATCGGGCCTGCCTGTGGTATCAACCCGGCATGCGGGTATTAAAGAAGCAGTTATTGATGGTGTAACAGGCTTTTTAATAGATGAACATGATATAGAAGGAATGGCAATTGGAATAATTAAACTTGCAGAATCTGTTGAACTATCTGTAAAAATGGGTAAGGCGGGACGAGAGCATATGATAGAAAATTACGATATTAATAACCGTATAAAGTTGCTGGATAGTATTATAAAAAACAGCATTGCCCAATAGTTAGCTTTATAAAATGAACCTGCTACAAAAACAAGGCTTCTATAACAGTTTAATACTTTATGTGGGTACGGCGTTAGGTTTTTTTAACCTCATCATCTTATTTCAGCGCATATTAACAATTGAAGAAATAGGCTTCTTCTCGTTAATGACAGCTATTTCTTTACTATATGCGCAGATTGCTTCAGCTGGTATCAACAATATTATTTTAAAGTATTTCCCTTATTACCGGACCGACGACAAGAAACATGGCGGTTTTATAACCTTTGTTATTGTCTGGTGTGGTATTAACTTTTCTATAATTACCCTACTGTTTTTCCTTTTCAAAAATTCGATAATTGTACATTATACCAATCATCCCGGTTCTGCACTGTTGGTAAAATATTTCCACTACCTGGCCCCGCTTGCTTTTTTAACCATGATCTATGCAGTTATTGAAAGTGCGGCAATCACTATTTTTAAAAATGTACTATCATCATTCTTAAGGGAAGTTTTATTGCGGCTATTTACGCTTGCAGGTGTATTACTTATTGGGGCGTCAGTAATTGATTACGAGCGCTTTTTAAATATCTATATTATTGCTAATAGCATTATCATTATTGTTTTATGGTATAACATTTACAGGGGCAATGATTTTAAACTGACGAAAATATCAACAAAGATTACGCAACAACGAGGCGAATTTATTAAGTATGGTTTTTTTACTTTGTTAAGTAGCACGTCATTTGTATTGATACAAAACCTTGATATTATTTCGTTAAGCGCAATAACCACCGATTTGAAACTGGTGGGTATTTATAATACTTTTTTTGCAATTGCAGTAGTTATTAGTTTACCCGCTAAGGCCTTAAGCCGTACATCGGTACAAATTATTGCTCAAGCATGGGCCGTTGATGATTTGCCTAAGATTAACAAGATATATTATAAAACATCGGTAATGCAAATGTTGCTAGGCTGCCTGCTATTTATATGCCTTATTGTAAACCGTAATTTTATTATTGTGCTACTTCATAAGCCAGAGTATGGTAATTATTTTGATGTATTTATTGTAGTGGGCCTAGGGTTTTTAGCAGATATGACCGGCGGCGTAAATGGGTATATTATCAATCTTTCTAAATATTTTAGATTTACCACTTACTTTATAGTTTCGGCAGTTATTATTTGTGCGGCTACGAACTGGGTGCTTATACCTAAAATGGGTATGATGGGAGCAGCTATTGCCTATTTTATAGCAATGTTTTCGCTCAACTTTATGTACTGGCTGTATGTGAAAATAAAATTCAATTTGCAGCCGTTTGATAAAGCTCATTTTATTATACTTTTAATGAGCATTGTAACGCTGGTTGTAGGTATTTATATTCCTGTGTTTGCAAACTTTTGGATTGATATGTTCATAAGATCCGGTGTGGTTGTTTTACTTTATGGGGCATTTACATGGCTGTTTAAAGTGTCCGACGATGTAAATTTACTGATTAACCGGTTTTTAAAAATCGGCAATAATAAAGGGTAAAATAATTTTTAGCTATAATATGCTATTTTTGAAAAACAGGGTTAAGTTATAATGGAAGAAAAATACCTGAAAGGCGAAGCAATTTATGGCGATGATTTCGACATTAACCAGATACAACAATGGTATGATGAAGAAACGGAAGCCTATGCCAACCTGGGAAGTAAGGATGCCGAGGAATATGTTTATGGTTACCATGCCTTAAACCAATTGCATGGCTTTAGCTATTTGAAGGATAAAAAATTTGAGAATGTATTAGGCTTGGGTGCCGCATGGGGACACGAGTTTTTCCCTATAATTGATAGGATAACCAACCTGCATATAGTTGAGCCGTCTGATAATTTGCAGTCGGAGAAATTAGGCAATTTGGTGCCGATATACAAAAAGCCTGCCGTTAGCGGTGAGTTGCCTTATCCTGATAACTATTTTGATTTGGTAACTTGCTCAGGTACTATCCACCATACGCCCAATGTTTCTTTTATTTTGTCGGAATTGCACCGCGTGATGAAGCCGGGTGGATATTTGCTGTTGCGTGAGCCCATCATATCAATGGGCGACTGGACAAAACCACGCAAAGGTTTAACCCAAAATGAGAGAGGCGTGCCATTAAAAATATTCCGCAAAATATTTAAGGACTTGAACATGGAGGTCATTAACGAAGGCTTTTGCTTTTGTATGACGGCATTTTTTCAGCGTTCGTGGGAAAAGGTTTCGAAGCGCGCTATATTTACCTATAAAAGCTATGTTTGGTTTGATAAATACTTATCTAAGTTATTTGCCTGGAACCTGCATTATCATGCAACTAAAAAGCTACAACGGATAGCGCCGCAAAGCGTGTTTTATGTTTTAAGAAAATCTTAAATGCAAAGCCTTGCTCCAATTGCACTATTTGTTTATAACCGGCCCGAGCATACCCGCCGCACGTTGAGCTATTTAAAAAAGAATTTACTAGCTGATGAATCTCGCCTTTTCATTTTTTCTGATGCGCCTAAAACCGATGCTGATAATGCGAAGGTAGAACAGGTAAGGCATTTAATAAAAGAAGTGATTGGCTTTAAATCGGTAAAGATTATAGAGCGCAAACAAAATATGGGCCTTGCCGAATCAATCATCAGCGGTGTTACACAATTAGTTAATGAGTACGGAAAAGTTATTGTTTTTGAAGATGATCTGCTATCATCTCAGTATACCCTGCAATATTTTAATGATGCGCTAAAACAATATGCCAATGAAGAAAAGGTAATGCATATTGGCGCCTATATGTACAACCTGAAAAAAACCGGACTGCCCGAAACATTTTTTTATCGTGCGGCAAGCAGTTGGGGCTGGGCCACATGGGCAAGAGCATGGAAAGATTTCGAACCTGACATTGATAAGCTGATAGCACAATTTGATAAGGAAAAGAGCAACCGCTTTTCAATAGACGGCACCATGAACTTTTGGAAACAGGTACAAGAATTTAAAGCCGGAAAAAATAATTCGTGGGCTATACGTTGGTATGCTTCTGTTTTTTTAAAGGGAGGATTGACTTTAAACCCAGCCAAATCTCTGATAAATAATATTGGTAACGATGGCAGCGGGATACATTCCAATCCCGAAAGCATGTACCAGGTGAAGATTGCTCAAAAGCCGGTTAAACATTTCCCAACTGAGATTAAAGAAGATGAACGCGCATATGCAGTCATAAAGCATTTCCTAAAAAATCGTAAAGGAAACTTGGTTCAGCGGGGAATACGGTATATGGTTAAGATCCGGGTAAAATACTTCACAAAAAAATAGGGCGCAATATATTGCGCCCTATTTTTTTGTTTATTTCAACTCCTTCATTATCTCTTCAATAGCCCTGTCTAACTGTGGGTCTTTTCCCTCAAGGCGATCAACAAAGCTGGTTTTAACGTTAATGTCAGGCACTACACCTGTTTTTTCAATATCCTTGCCATCCAGCGTAAAACACCCCCAGGCCGGTAACCGTACGGATGACCCATCAACCAATCCTTTTGCGCTTGTGAAAATAATCCAGCGGTAGGTTTCTGTACCTATTACTTTGCCCAATTTTAATGCTTTAAAGCCGGTGGCAGTCATCTCCCCATCGCTTAGCGTTTGCTCATTAACCAATAGGATAATTGGTTTAGCGGCCGGTCCAAAATTAGGTTGCGGACTCTTCTTGCCGCCACGGTATTGCCATTGCAAGTAAGGCTTTTGCGATAAAAATTGTAATACCGCATCATGTACATTACCGCCTGTATTGTAACGCAGGTCTAATATCAACGCGTCCTTTTTATAGGCATCATCCACCATATCATTCATGAATTTTTCCAGGGCTCCGGCGCTCATATCTTTCATGTAGGAATATGCTATGTGGCCTTTGCTCTTTTCGGTAACTTCTTTTTTGTTATGGTCTATCCAGTCGTCGTAAAGGTTGCCGGTAAATGCGCCACTGGTTTCGGGATGAACTTTAACGGCAACGTCTTTGCCTGCCCGATCGAAGACCATTTCCAGTTCTTTGTCTACCGATGGCTTGGTGAAGTAAAAATTTCTGTCTTGTTTTTCATCAACCGCAACACCGTTTACAGATTTTAGCTTATCGCCGGGTAATACAGAGATTTCAACCTTATCGGCATTGGTGTTTTTTATTACTCCAGATACTTTGTAAGGATCGTTATTGTCAAACACAATACCAGTTTCCATGGTGCGGTAACGCAGTGTTTTAGTCTCTTCCGCACCGGCAGAGTTAAAGCCCTGGTGTGATGAGTTTAACTCGCCAAGCAGGTCATTTAATAGCAAGCGCAGATCGGCACGGTTGTTTAGATAAGGCAGATAAGTAGCGTAACGGTCGTGCATTTTTTTCCAATCGGTACCATGGAAATTGCCATCATAATAATTCTCATCCAATGCCGCCCATGCTTCGTCAAATATTTGCCTGAACTCGCCATCAAGGTTACGGTCAAACTTGAACCCAAAATCTACCTTGTCAAATTTATTGGCGTCGATATTCATGGTATAAACCGAACCATTGGCTAACATATAATATTTTTCGCCGGCGTTCATCAGCGCATAGCCGCCAATATTCTCTCCATTTACCTTTTCGGTTTTGTTATCCTCAAACTGCTGTATAGTGGTGCGGTACAGGCTGCGACGGCCTTCTGCCTGGTTTGATATGTAATAAACCAAAGTTTTTTCGCCCTTTTGAATTACATAAGGGCTGTTCTGGTTACCAAAATTGGGGCTTACCAGTTCAATACGTTTCATAATATCGTCGGTATTAATAGCAATTTCAGTAAGCGGTTTGGGTGCCGGTTGTTTTGATAAAGGCTTTTTATCAGTAGTGTCCAGTTTGGTATCTTTAAACAGGTCGGCAAATTTATTTAAACGGAAATCATCATCAAATTTTTGTAACGGCAGGCGATAAATGTGCGCATCGTGTGATCCATAAGGAAACTCGGGCGTGGTGCGTGAAGATGCGAAATAAAGGTATTTCCCGTCAGGCGACCAAAATGGCTCTGTTTCTGTAACACCGCTATTGGTAAGGTTTATAGTTTTGCCGCTATTAATGCCGTAAACGAATATATCATTCTCAAAATCACGATGTGCAGTGTATGCTACATATTCGCCATTCGTAGAAATTACCGGTTCCGAATTTTCAAAGCCCCAAACCTCATCCTTTGCAATGGTTTTAATGGTTAATGTTTTAAGATCAACTAGTTTTACCTCTTCGCGACCGCTTAAATAAACACCCATGGTATGCGCCTTGTTAACAGTGAGCAAACGGTTATTTTGCGCCTCGCTGGTAATTTGTTTTTCTGTACCGGAACCATCGGCAGCAATAGTATACCAGTTGTTGAAACCACCCAATGTTTGACTAAATATTACCGAACGGTTATCGGGCAGCCATTTTACCTCGGAAACGCGTTCGCTGTTGCCGCGCTGAACCTGGCGGATAAACTTCCCTTCAATGTCACTTATAAAAAGCTCACCGCGTGATACAAAGGCAAACTTCTTGCCATCGGGCGATACATCCAGGGCTTCAACTTTTCCTTTTACATCGTATTCCTGCTGTTTAGGCAGCACGTCATTGCGCGATATGGTAAGTGCCAATTTTTTGCTTTGCTTGCTTTTTACATCGTACACAAAAAGCTGGTAATCTTTTTCAAAAACTATTTTTTCGCCATTTGCGCTAACAAACGGGCGTTTAATAGAAGTTGTAAACTGGGTTAACTGCGTTTTTTTACCGCTGGCAAAAGTGTAAAGATTATATTCTTCATTAGCTTCGTCCGACACAAAATAGATCTCTCCCTTGCTGTCAACGGTGGTCCAAAAATCTTTACCTATCCAGGTAGTGTATTGTTTGTAGGCCTTTGTTTTGGGATTATATGATTGTATATCCGGATTATAAACACCTTTATAGCGTTTACGTTGCGAAAATTGGTAGCTCTCCCAGGTATCGCTAAAAAATAGCTCACCTGTTTTTGGGTGTTCAACTACCCCATGTATGGTGTTAAAATAATTACCAAAAAGGCGCATCGGCGTACCACCTTGGGGGCTCACTTTATACTCACTGAATGAGTTATACCGCTTTGATGTAAAATAGATCTCTTTAGAATCCCAGCTCCATGAATCTACCTCGTCGCTGGCATCGTGGTAAGTTATTTGTTTGATCTCGCCGCCGGCCATTGGCATTACGTACACATCATTATTACCAAACTGGTTTGATGAAAATGCCAGCCATTTGCCATCGGGCGATACGTGCGGACTCGTCTCTTCGCCCTGCATAGCCGTAAGCCTTGTAGCAACCGGGTTGTTAATGTCGGCCTTCCAAAGATCGCCTTCATAGCTAAAAATTACGGTTTTGCCATCGGGCGTAAGTGTAGGGTAGGACGTAAAATAAACTTCGGGAGTTTGCGCTTTTGCAAAATTATGCAGCATCAAAACCGAAAATAATAAAGGGAACAGTTTTTTCATATCACTTAAAAGTTATTTGTATTGAATAAATGTATTTTTGAGCATGTTAAAAGTGGTGCACTTAAATACTTACGACGGCAATGGCGGTGCAGGCAGAGCGTGTATGCGTATTAACCGGGCATTGCTTGATAAGGGAGTTGACTCTCAAATTATTGTGCATTATAAGTTTGGTGAAAGCCCTAAGATAAAAACTTTTAACACAAATTTCATTCAAAAGGCGTATGCCGCGGCTACTATTATTTTAGAACGGGTTTTGGCCAAGCGGTATTTAAAGCCTTTAAAAACACCTTTTTCATTTACATGGTTCGGGCGTTCGGTTATTCATAACCCCGATGTTAAAGCTGCCGATGTTATTCACCTGCACTGGGTAAATCATGGCTTTTTAAACCCAAAGCACTTAGCAGAACTAAATAAACTGAACAAACCCATTGTATGGACATTTCACGACAGTAACGCGTTTACCGGCGGCTGCCATGTGCGTTATAGCTGCGATCATTTTAAACGCGAGTGCGGCAATTGTCCGCTATTAATTGATGCCGGTCCCGATGATATTTCGCACCGTATTTGGCTGCAAAAAAATAAAGCCTATTCGGGAATGGATTTCAGCATCATTGCACCGGGATCGTGGATGAAAAACTCGGTGCTGGAAAGCAGTTTGATGAAGGGTAGGCACGTGGCGCATATTGCCAATACATTAGAAACCGACCTCTTTAAACCAAAAGATAAAACGCTGGCTAAACGGGCTGTCGGACTACCAACGGATAAGTTTATTTTCTTGAGCGGATTTATGCCGTCGCGAAAGGACCTGCATAAAGGCACACAATATTTACTGGATAGTTTGGAATTGCTGAAGACAAGGTTAGGTGCAAAAGCCGAAGATATTGAACTGGTAGTTTTTGGTAATCGCAATGCAGATGACATGCCCGATTTTCTATTTAAAACCACTTTTTTAGGAACTATAAAAGATGATGAAAAGCTGGTTACCTGTTATGCAGCCGCTGATGCCTTCTTAATACCATCATTAGAAGATAATTTGCCGTATACCGTTATGGAAAGCCTGGCTTGCGGCACGCCTGTTATAGCCTTTACAACGGGTGGTATACCCGACATGGTGCAGCATGAGCACAATGGCTATTTAGCTAAATATCGTTCGGCAGAGAGCTTTACAGACGGCATGGAGTGGATAATTAATTATCCCGACAGGAGTTTATTGCAACAACAGGCGCGGCAAACCGTTATAGATAAATTCTCTGAGGATGTGATTGCCACTCAACATATCGAACTATATAAACAAGTACTGGCTGAAAAAGGAGGAACAGATGTTTCAGCCTAAATTAAGCGTCATTACTATTGTGTATAATAATGTTCGTGATATAGAGCGGACGATGTTATCTGTACTGAATCAAACTTATACCAATATTGAATATTTAATTATTGATGGTGCATCGACCGATGGCACGCTGGATATTATCGATAAATACAGAGATCGCATAAGCCAATTAATAAGCGAACCTGACAATGGAATTTATGACGCCATGAACAAGGGATTAGCTATTGCCACAGGCGATTATGTTTTGTTCATGAATTCGGGCGATGAATTATATACTAATACTACCGTTGCCAACGTTTTTGCTGCTGTGGATGATGCTGATATTTATTATGGCGAAACGGAAATGATAAATGATGCCGGCGAAAGTTTGGGGCAGCGCAGGCATAAAGCGCCTGCACAACTAAACTACAAAAGCTTTAAATACGGCATGAGCGTTAGTCACCAGGCAATATACATTAAGCGGTCATTAATTACCCCTTACAATAATCAATACCAATTAAGTAGTGATATTGACTGGATATTGAACGCCATAAAAAAAGCAAAAACCATTGTTAATGTGAATCAATATGTAGCCAAGTATTTGGTTGGTGGTATGTCGAAAAAGCGTCATCGACAAAGTTTGAAAGAACGTTTTGAAATTATGAAGCACCACTATGGCTTATTACCAACTGTATTTAACCATGTTGTAATTGCCTTTAATTTAGGATGGTATTGGTTGCTGAACAGGAGGACAAATGATTAACCACCGTATCCTGTAAATGGCTTCTTTTGAAATAGACCGACAGACTATAAAAGACCTTGATCTTTTTAATGAAGATGGCGTTTCTGTTTATTCGTTTTTTAATCATGTAAAAACTATCGGCGGCAGGCAAAAACTGCGGAAGCTGATGGAAACGCCATCGTTTGATATTAACGTATTAATCTCGAGACGTGATTCTATTCAATTCTTCCACGGCAAAAAAATGGAATTGAATGTCAAAAAAAACGATGTCGATTTTATTGAGCATTATTTAACGCTTAATCACGATCCGTTAAAGGCTAACGTATTAGATTCTTATGCTGCAGGTATAAAACATAAACTTATCCCAGGTAAAGATTATTACGATATTACACAGGGTATAATTGATGTTTGCAAACTGTTTAAGGTTTTAGACAAGGTTAACCAGGAATTGCAAACTCTGCTCAATCCTCCATCGCAAATAGCCGGTATCATACAATTGCTGACAGCTTTTTTTGAAAAGAAAGAGATTCAAAAAGCCATTTTGTTTGATCAGGAAAAAGATCTTGGTTATTTAAACATCAGTCACTATGATAAGCTGTTCAGGAATACCGAAAGGGTAGCTGTAAGAGAAGTTGTTAATGTGCTTTATGATCTGGATGTATTTATAGCCATTGCAAAAGCTGTTGAGCTTAACGGGTTTTGCTTCCCCGAATATGATAAATCTGATCAGCCTTATGTGGCGATAAAAGGATTATATCATCCCTGCATAAAAAATCCGGTAAGCAATGATGTTTTAATACAGCCCGATAAGAATATTTGTTTCCTTACAGGCGCAAACATGGCTGGTAAATCATCGTATTTAAAAGCATTGGGATTGGCTGTTTATTTGGCACATGTAGGTTTTCCGGTACCGGCAGTCAGTATTAAAACGACGCTGTTTAAAGGGTTGATCACAACTATCAATATATCCGATAGCATAACCAGTGGCTATAGCCATTATTTTAGCGAGGTTAAGCGGCTAAAAGCAGTTGCTGAAAAGATAGCTGTGCAGGACAACTTATTTGTGATTTTTGATGAATTGTTCCGCGGTACTAATGTTAAAGATGCTTACGACGCTTCACTGGCAACTATTAGTGCTTTATCGGCAATAAAAAACAGTGTCTTTTTAATTTCTACTCATATTGTTGAAATCGCTGTTGAGTTGAAACAGTTCGAAAACATATCGTTTAAATACTTCGATTCAAAAATATCCGACAATAAACCAGTATTTGATTTTAAAATACGTGATGGTGTTTCTTCTGAAACACTGGGCTATTTTATTTTCAAAGGCGAGGGAATATTGGAAGTATTAGAACAAGCTGCCTCAAAACAAAAATAGCGATGAGTAATGAACCCATCGCTATTTCTTATTGACGATTTTAATTATTAGGCCTTTTTCGCTTCGCCTTTTTTCTTTTTCGCCTCAGTATATCCGGCACTACCCAAGCCTAATATCAATAAGATTGATGCAGCCAGTGATATATTTTCACCTGTATAATACGATGCAGGATGGAAGATAAATTCAATTTTATGGTTACCTGTCGGGATTTGTGCGGCACGTAATAAATAATCAGCGCGGAAATAAGGTTGCTCTGCTCCGTCTATATACATTTTCCATCCGCGGTTATAATATATTTCCGAAAATACGGCTATACGTGGTGTAGTTGAGCCCGACTCGTAGGTCATATGATCAGGATTGTAATGCGTAAGTTTAATAGTCGCAGCGGTATCAATAAGCACTTGTTTATCATTCATCATGCTGCGGTATTGTTTGTCAACAATAGCAACATTCTTCGCATCAAAGCTGCTTATGGCCTGCATTTCTTCGTCGGCATCTTTGGCAAATTTTATGGTTTTAACAAACCATGCATTACCGCAAGCAGTATTGTTGCGTTGCATACTAACAGCCTGCGTTTTATCATCCATTGTTATGATATACTTGGTGTTCAGCATATCTAAAACATCATGGTTAACGCTTTTAGAGAATTGGCTTTCAACCAACTCATTATAGCGTTTTAACCTTGCCGCGGTATAACCACCAAGCGATTTAAAGAAGAACGGACTAAAACCATCCATTAACATAGATTGCGAAAGATCCATAACACGAAAGTCAGGGTCAGGATCCCGCATAATAAATTGGTCAACCTGGCGTGGTTGCGGGGCGACGTTTTGAGGAGCATCCGTAAAGCTACTTTCATTCAGGTAACGTTTATCAATAGTCCAAAGGTCTGTTACGGTTAGTAAAAGAAATCCTACGGATAAAATAACAACGTTTACCTTTTGCTTTATAAATGCCCAAAGCAACCCAAAGGCAATTATAATAAACACTAAAGACCGTAAGGCATCAGCACGTTCCAGCGATTCGCGATCTTGTACAATAGCGTTGGCAACAGAATTTGCTACGGCGCTGTTCCCTTTAAAAGCCTGTGTTAGCTGGTCAACCATCGGCTGGTAAGTGGTTGATTTAAATGAGAAGAATATACTTGGCACTGCCCATAAAACAAGCGTTAAACCGCCAACAATATAAAATGCCAACAGCACTTTTTTAAGTAACGGAGCTTTGTCGGTTGTATTAATTACTTCCCTTACCGCTAAAAATGCAAGCACAGGGAAACATAACGATGCGATAACCAGTATAGATTCAACCGCCCTGAATTTGTTATATAAAGGGAAATAGTTAAAGAACAGATCGGAAAAGAAAGTAAGATTTCTGCCGAAAGAAAGCAGCACAGCTAATATAACAGTTGCTAACAGCCACCATTTTATACGATCCTTTACGATCATTAAACCTAATACAAACAAAAAGCAAACAGCCGCACCAAAATACCACGGGCCTTCTGTGAAGTCTTTTTCACCCCAATAATATCCGCGTGCCAACTGGTATAATATCTGTTGTGAAGCCTGTGGCGTTTGTGCCGGATCTAAACCGGCATCAGCCAATGCTTTGGTCAAGTGTGAGTCTTCCAAAATAGGTGTACTGCTGGCGCCGCCATAAGCATTTGGCACCAATATGGTAAACATTTCACCAATTCCCTGGCTCCACTGGTAAGCATAATCTTTAGGCACGCCATTGCTTGCCTCGGTAGTATGTTGAGTTAAGTTTGATTGCCCTCTTATTGAATCTTTACCATAATCATAAGTGCTCCATAAAATAGAAGCATTTACAGCAATAGCTATTAATGTTGCACCGGCCAACCATGCCAACGATTTAAGGAATACATTTACTGTTTTGGTTCTTAACGCATTAACTAATTCAATTATTACCAGAATTAGCAAAGCTAATA
>Ga0206854_1193_pt1 | contig 14167 bp, 14 predicted proteins | sample Alteio_BWOrgCont_50_FD_152870 | JGI IMG/M metagenome (GOLD analysis project Ga0206854, IMG submission 152870) | Enriched cells from forest soil in Barre Woods Harvard Forest LTER site, Petersham, Massachusetts, United States -... | ecosystem: Environmental > Terrestrial > Soil > Temperate forest >...
GCGCGAGGAGTTGAGCGGTATGAAGGGCGAGGTCGCCTTCCTGGACGGGTGGGTCGCCATTAAAGCTGAAGGAGCGGCCTTCCATGGGGCCCCATTCGCCACCGAGGTGGCCGGGGTCGAGAGCGATGCGGAGGCCGGCGAGGGGTTTGTCGGGATTGGCTGGACCCATTTCAGCACGAGTGCGCCAATAGCGGGCATTGACCGGTGGGGCGGGAGTAGGCGAGTCAGGCGAAAGGATGGGATAATAAAAATAATTTTCGTTGGAAAGGGCGGAGTTGGGTTGAGCAGATCCCGGCCAAATTTGGAGGGAATGGTTGTCGGGCGAAACTTCGACAAAACCTTTGGCTGCGCCATTGGGAGCAAAGCGGCCATCGAGCGCGGTGCGCCATTGCTCGGCAGTGAGTTGGCCGGCCCAAGGTTGGAGACGGCTCCAATCGGCAGTGGGCGCGGAATAGTTCGAGGAGCCGGGATGGACGCAGCCGGCGAGGAGCACGACGATCAAGACCAGGAGTGTTTTGCTGACGACGCGCATGACGACCCACAACTTGCTGGCCAAGGGACGCGGATGGCAAGAAAGATTACAAATTTTTCACAAAGTTAGGGCGGGAGATTGGGCCTTATGCAGAGGAGAAGTGGGGGGATTTTTTTGAGCGAAAGATTGCTTTGTGGAGATAATGTTAGCTAGAGTGTTAAGCCCTGCCTTAATAGACGCCTATATCCATGCCCGGAAAAATCCTAGTTCTCGACGACGAATTGAATTACGCGGAAATGCTGCGCGACCTGCTGGTGCAAGAGGGTTTTTGCACAGAGATGGTCACGCGGCCGCTGGATGCATTGAAGGCGCTCGACACGGAAGAATATGATTTGGTTGTGGCGGATTACAAAATGCCGGTGATGGACGGCGCGGATTTTATGGAGCGCGCGCGGGCGCGGCTGCCGAATTTGCCGATCATCATGGTGTCGGGGTTGATGAATACGCCGGAACTGGTGAAAGTGGCCAACATGGATGTCACGCTCGTGCTGGAGAAGCCGCTCGATATTAAAGCGTTTGTGGGACACGTGCGGCGGTTTGTGCAGCCGATGTCGGAGGAAGAGCGGGCGTCCAGCCAGCGACCCACGGAAGCGAATGCTGCGGAGGAGCTGGCCACCACCTATCCCAGCTTGAACCACTTGGCGGACGGGACGGAGGCCTCGCGCCGGTTTGCCCAGCAGTTATGGGATGCTTCGCGCCAGGACCGTTATCTATTTGTGGGGGCGCGGCCGGGTGCGGAATTGGAACTGGTGACGTGCGAGCTCTCGGATTGGTTTGGATTCGCCGGGCTGCCCATCCATCAATTTTCGATCAGCCAGATAGAGTCGCTGGAAGTATTGCAGGCCATACGCGAATTGCCCGGGCAAAACCAAATCAGCAAACTGGTGGCGGTGACGGATTTTGGCGAGGCCACACGCGCGCAGATGGGCTTGTTGCAGAAACTGATTTCTGCGGACCCGAAGTTGCTGCCGAGCGGGCGGGAAGTGTGCTGGGTGTTTTATCTGGACAGCACGCGCTACCCGCAGATGTTGCCGGAGGCGAGCCCGGAGCTGTTCAATGTCGTCAAGCGGCACCTGATTGTGCTGCCGCCTTTGCGCGAGCGGCTGGCGGATTTGGCGGCGTATATGAAGCTGCACCTGGATCTTTTTGCGAGCCGGGAGGAGAACCCCCTGCGCGCCCAGCTTTCACCGGAGGCCGTGGCGGAGTTGCTCGATTATTCGTGGCCGGGCAATTACGCGCAGGTGGTGGACACGGCCCGGGCCATTGCCGCCACGCCGCGGTTGGGGCCGTTGACCCGCGACGAAGCAGTCGCGATTCTGGGCCAGGAGAGCGCGGCCAGTGTCGCGAATTTGGAAGGCTATCTGCGCAGCCGCCAACGGGAATATTTGGAGGACGCCGCGCGCCGGGCCGGGGTCCCGCCGGGGGTGGTGTTGAAGAACCTCAAGCTGGCGGCGAACGAATCGGAATCAGACGACCTCAGGAGTTTGGGTTTGTTGTACCCGGACTTGCTCACGGGGGTTTGATTAAAAGCGGAAGGAAGGCGGGTTGGGGAAGGCGGCGAATCTCATTGTCGGGTTATCAAAAATCTGTAAAAATTTAAGACAGGGTGCGCTTGGGCTGTCCATTGGCCGGCTAGCCAATAGCTTAATCACCCGGCATTCCATCTATGGCACTGGCACGAATACAGGCAGCCGTGGTGAACGGCCTGCGAACCCTCCATAAACTGACTGAGGAGCAGGCGGCAGTGTTGTTGAATTCCAACGAGGACATGTCGGGCGAGGGGCTGGGAAAATTATTGCAGACGGAATACAAGGTGTCGGACTTCGCGTTGCTCGTGGCCCGCAGCCGGGCGTTTGGGCTCAGTCCGCTCCATGTGCGCAATTTTCAGGTGGACGAATTGACGTTCCAAAAACTGGACCGGGATTTTTGCCGCGAACACAAGGTGCTGCCCATCGGGCAGGCGGGGCCGTTTGTAATTGTGGCACTGGCAAACCCGTTCAACTTGCAGGTGACGCAAAAAATCGCGGAGATTACGAAGCAGAAGGTTTCGCTGCTACTGGCTTCGGAAGCAGAGTTGCTGGAGTTGCTCGAGGAGAAAAAAGAGCAGCAGACTTCCCAGGGCTTTGGCGATGTCGTCGAGGCGCTCGGGATGGAAGGCGGCCTGGAAGACGTCGAAATTAGCGACGGGGCGTTGGAGGACGAGGAATCCGCGCCCATCATCACGCTGGCGAACCGCATTATTGAGGATGCTTTTTACTCCGGCGGCAGCGACATTCACATTGAGCCGGCGGAAAAATTTACCCGGGTGCGGGTGCGGATTGACGGCAACTGCCAGGAAAAACTGACTATTCCGGCCAAGGCCTCGGGCGCGCTGATTGCGCGGCTGAAGGTGATGGCGAACCTCGATATTTCCGAAAAGCGCCTGCCGCAGGATGGACGCATCGTCTTCAAGCAATACACGCGCAAGAACCTGGACATTGACCTGCGCGTATCCACCGCGCCGCTTAACCATGGCGAAGGCGTGGTCATGCGCATACTCGACAAGCAGAAGTCCACGCTGCCGCTGCCGGCGCTGGGCTTTGAGCCGGAAAATTTGGAGTTGTACCGCGGGCTCATCCAGCGGCCTTTTGGGATGGTGCTGCACTGCGGGCCGACGGGCTCGGGAAAGTCCATGACGCTGTATTCGGCGCTGAACGAAATCAACGCGCCGGACATCGTGATCCGCACGGCGGAGGATCCGATTGAATACACCCTGCCCGGCATCTGCCAGATGCAGATGCACCGCAAAATCGGGCTGACCTTCGCCGCGGCGCTGCGCGCGTATTTGCGGCAGGATCCGGACATTATTCTCGTGGGGGAAATCCGCGACAAGGAGACGGCGGGCATTGCCGTGGAAGCGGCGCTGACTGGCCACATGCTCTTTTCGACATTGCACACCAACGATGCGCCCTCGACGGTTGCGCGTCTGACGGACATGGAGATTGAGCCGTTCATGGTGTCGGCGGCGTTGATCTGTGTGTGCGCGCAGCGGCTGATGCGGCGAGTGTGCAAGATCTGCAAGCAGCCATGGGAGCCGGAAGGCCGTGAAGCTGAGATTTTGCAAAAGGCGTTGCAATGGCGGGGGCCGATTTACCGGGCCAACCCCGAGGGCTGCCCGGCGTGCGGGCGCAGCGGCTACAAGGGCCGCGTGGGCATCCACGAATTGATGGCGACGAGCGAAGGGCTCATCGAATGCATCAACAAGGAGGCCGACACGGCAACGCTCAAGCGCATGGCCATGCTCAACGGGATGTCCACGCTGCACCAGGACAGCATGAAGAAGGTGCGCGCGGGGCTCTCCACCATGGCGGAGGCGATGGCCAACGTGCCGCCGGACATGGAGGACTTGGAGGCGATCCGCGAGGAATTTGCGATTGAAGCGGAGGTCAAGGCGCAGGCGGAGGCGATCCGGAAAGGGAAGATGGAGGAGATGAAGCGCGCGCGGTTGGAAGCGGCCGCGCTGAAGGCGGCGGAAGTGGCAGCGGTGGCAGCGGCGGAGTTTCCGCCGGCGGGGTAGGTTAATGCTCTTGGTAATTTGCCACTGCTTCAGGATTGGTGCCGACAAAGTCTATCATCCGATCAATGGTTCCATGTGATGTTGCCGAACTGCTGCTGTAAAATTCAAACAAACCCACCGTTTCATCTTTGCTATGCCAGTCAGGGGTATAAAGCACCGGCAAGGTTTTTCCCGACACATAAGATGCGGTTGTTTTATGCCAGTGATTAAAAGGGGCGAAAGTGGCAACATAGAGCGTGCCCGACGCTGGAATGTTAATGACGTACTCTCCGTCGTTGATTGGGAAAGTTACTCCATTGGGATCTAGAATAAAGGTAATTCTTCCGTCGAATCCATCTGGGACAACGTAATGTAGAGGCGGCCCTGATCCACCATCGCACGCGCCCAATGTAACCAGAATTGGTATAACCATCAGGACTAGCATGCCCACCCGCAAAAATCGCATGAGAAGATATTAGGACTGTTGCTAGAATTTAAAACCTTTTTTGACCTGTCATCCAAATAATTAAATGAATGCAAATACTTGACACGAATTTAGTGTTACACTAAATTCGTGTCCATGAGAAACATGACGATCACCGTTGAAGAGAAGGTGGCCAAGTGGGCGCGAATAGAGGCTGCCCGCAAGGACACGAGCGTGTCGCGCTTGGTGGGCGAAATGCTGGCGGAAAAGATGAATAACGAAGATGCGCGCAGCGCGGCCATGCGCCGTTTTTTAGAGGGGCCGGCTTATCAATTGCGCCAACCCGGTGAGCGCCTGCCCCGGCGCGAGGAGCTTTATGACCGCAAAGTTCTTCGTTGATACCAATGTACTGGTTTACGCGCGGGACCAATCTGAACCGGTCAAGCGAGCCGTCGCCCAAAAATGGTTGGAGTCTTTGCGGCGATCGGGCAGCTGGTGTGTGAGCTATCAGGTAATTCATGAATATTATGATGTGATAAGACGGAAGCAGACAAAGGCAGCCTCGCCGCAGGAAGCACGCCAGGATATCCGTGATTTAATGGCAGCGGGACCATTAACTCCCAGCCCAGCAATGCTAGAAGGGGCTTGGATAATGCAAGACAAGTACCGGCTTTCATGGTGGGATAGCCTGATTATTGGCGCGGCCAAAGTGGGCGGATGCGCCTATTTGCTCTCCGAAGACTTTTCCGCCGGACAGGATTATGACGGGGTGAGGGTAATAAATCCATTTGCCACCGAGCCAAGGGATGTTCTTCGTTAAGCCATGCCTGTTCCCTTGCTGGATTTAAAGCGTCAGAACCTGCCGCTCGAAGCGGATTTGCAGGCCGCGTTTACGCGGGTGCTGCACTCGGGCCATTTCATCCTCGGACCGGAGCTGACCGCGCTGGAAAAGGAGATGGCCGAATTCCTGGGGGTAAAGCACGCGCTGGGGGTATCCTCGGGCACGGATGCGCTCCTGCTGGCGCTGATGGCGCTCAAGATTGGCCCGGGGGACGAGGTGCTGGTGCCGTCATTTACTTTTTTTGCCACGGCGGGATGCGTGGTGCGGGCGGGGGCGACGCCGGTGTTTGTGGATTCATGTCCGGCGTGTTTTAACCTGGATGTGGCGGATGCGGCCAAGAAAGTCACCGCGCGCACGAAGGCGATTATCCCCGTGCATTTATTTGGGCAGACGGCGGATGTGAAGGGCGTGCAGGCCTTGGCCAAGGCGCATGGCTTGGCGGTCATTGAAGATGCCGCGCAATCGCTGGGCGCGAAATATTTGGACCAGCAGGTGGGCACGTTCGGAGAATTCGGGGCGTACAGCTTTTTCCCGACGAAGAACCTCGGCGCGCTGGGCGATGCCGGGCTGCTGGTGACCAATGACGACGCGCTGGCGGAATTTGCGAGTGTGCTGCGCGTGCATGGCATGAAGCCGAAGTACCATCACCATTTTGTCGGGGCGAATTTCCGGCTCGATGCGCTGCAGGCAGCGTTCCTGCGCGTGAAGTTGCCGCATTATCCAAACTACACGAAGGGTCGGCAGGCCAACGCGGCGTGGTATACGGAGCGCTTGGCTAAGATTTCGGGTGTGGTCGTTTCGCGCCCACAGGATTGCCACATGCATCCGGCGCACACGACCACTGAACCGGCGAGTCCGGCGCCAAAAATCACTTTGCCCGGCAGCTGCCCTCAGCACGAACACATCTGGAACCAATACACGCTGCGCGTGCATGGGCCGGGTCGGCGCAATGCGCTGCTGGCGTATTTGCAGGAAAATAAAATCGGCGCGGAGGTTTACTATCCCATTCCGCTGGATCGCCAGCAGTGTTTTCAAACAATTGGGCGCGGGGGCGAAACCTGCATCCGCGCAAGAATTCTGGCGGACGAAGTGCTCAGCATCCCGATTTTCCCGGAACTCACGCCGACCGAACGCGAGGAAGTGGCGGGAGCGATTGAGGCGTTCACCCAGAAAGGTTAATTGCCGATGGACATTTGGTTTCATCCCGCCCGGGAATTGGACACGGTTGTGCGCGCGGCTGCGGTCCGCACGCCGGGCTTTGATGGCGAATTTGCACCGGAGATTCGCCCGGCGGACCCGCGGCATGGCGATTTCCAGGCCAATGGTGTGCTGGGCTACGCCAAGGCGCGCAAACAGAACCCCCGCGCGATGGGCACGGCGCTGGCGGAAACGCTGCGGGCGGACCCGGCATTGGACGCCGCGTTAGTGCAGATAGATGTGGCGGGGCCGGGCTTTATCAATTTCAAGCTCACGCCGGCGTTTTTGCTCGCGTGGCTGCGAAAGTACCGGGACGAGACGGCCTTTCGCGAGGCAGCGGGCCGGCTGTACCGTGGGCACACGCTGGTGGTGGATTATCCCTCGCCCAACACGGCCAAGCAAATGCATGTGGGCCATCTACGGCCAATGGTGATTGGAGAAGCGATTTCGCGGTTGCTGGATTTTTGCGGGGCAAAAGTTGTTCGCGACAATCACATCGGCGACTGGGGCACGAATTTTGGCGTGTTGATTTTAGCGTTGAAGGAATCAGACGAAACGCTCGCCACCGATCCGGAAGAGGCGTTGTTGCAATTGGAGCGGCTCTACAAGGTCGGCTCGGCCAAGGCGGCGGATAAATATGGCACTTGGGCGGACGCCGCGCGCGGGGAATTGGTGAAATTGCAAAAGGGTGATGTGGAAAACACGGAAATTTGGAAAGAAATAGTGACAATCAGCAACCGGGCGGCGGAAGTAATGTATAAGCTGCTTGGCGTCACGGTTGAGCACACGCTCGGCGAATCGTTTTATCGCGACAAGGTAAAGCGCATTTACAAGGAATTGAAAGATTGCGGACTGGCGGTAACGAGCGAGGGCGCGCTGGTGGTGTTTCACCCGGAGCATCCGCGCTACAAGGAGCAGCCGTTTATCGTGCGCAAAAGCGACGGCGCCAGCAACTATGCCTCGACGGATTTGGCCACGGTGCTGTACCGCGTAGAGAATTTTAAGGCGGATGAAATTGTATACGTTACCGATGGCCGGCAGCGCGACCATTTTGAGCAATTGTTCCTCACGGTGGATAAGTGGTTTCGGGCCACGAACCGGCCGGTGCCGCGGCTCCGGCATGTCTGGTTCGGCACGATTCTTGGCGAGGATGGCAAGGCGATCAAAACGAAGAGCGGCGAATCCGTAAAACTTTTTGAGATTCTTAAGGAGGCCGAGGTGCGCGCGCGGGCCATCGTGGATGAGAAAAATCCGGATTTGCCAGAGGACGAAAAGAAAAACATTGCGCGGGTGGTCGGCCTCGGTGCGGTGAAATATGCCGACGTGCGGCAGGACCGCACCTCGGATTACGAATTTGCCTGGGACAAATTGCTGGCGCTGGACGGCAACACGGCACCGTACCTGCTCTATGCCGTGGCGCGCATTCATAGCATCTTTCGCAAAGCGGAATTGCCGGTGGATGATGCCGCGCGCGAAGCGTTGGCGGATGCGTTCACGACGCCGACGGAAATCTCCCTGGCGCGCAAGCTGGCGGCGCTGCCCTCGGTGCTGGATGCGACCTTGGCGGATTTACGCCCGCATTTTTTGTCCACCTACCTTTATGAGCTGGCGGGGGAGTTTTCCGCGTTTTACAGCGCCGACCGCGTGATGGGCGAAGACAAGACGGTGCAGGCGCGGCGATTGTTGCTCTGCACGCGAACGCTGCGGGTATTGGAGGCAGGGCTGCGGCTGCTGGGGCTGGAAACGCTGGAGCGGATGTAACGCATTTATGGCAAACGCTCGTTTAAACTTCCCTTGACGGGATGGGTCGGGATGGGTAGGTTTTTTGCTCCTCAGTTTTAACCCAATCATCCCTCACCACCACCATGGCTATCTTTGCTCCTGACCTCACCCAACGCGCCCCGCGCAGCCCGCGCGTGCGCATCGGCGGCTTTGCCGTTTTTGCCCGCGTGCTCGACAAGGGCCGCGCGACAGTCATCAAGAAAAGCGGCGAATATAATTACAATTGCCCGCTCGACCAGCGGTTTTTTGAATTTGTGGGCGTGGATGCCGATAAATTCCTGAAAGAACTGGCCAAAGGCAAGAGCGACTCGGAAATGCTGGCATGGATTGAAAAGACCGGCAAAAACAAGCCTTGCGCAGGCTCGATCCACATGTGGTCGGCATTGATGGAATCACGTGCGCCTTCCAGCGTGGATCAACGCGGATATATGAGCGAATTGCACTCGAAGATTGCCCCCAAGCGCGAGGACATCACCACTTGGTTTGACCTGCTCGATGTGGATGATTACGTCACATTTGGCGGCCAGGCGTAAGTTTTTCAGTTTTCTTGTTCACGAATCGGCCGGACACAAAATGTCCGGCCGATTTCGTTTTATGGCGGCAAGAAAGGCTGTTTGATTAACAGCGAGAGATTGGTGGTTAATCCGCATCTCTTTGCATTCAAGCATGTTAGTGATTTTTAATGCGGAACCATTGCGAGCCATTTTTGTCCCTGGCATCGAAGATGCAAGGAGGGAGGGGAACCTTACCTTCTCCCATGAATATACTCCCTGGATTTGAAATCGTTCTACTTGGCGGCTTGCTCGGATTGGTCGTGCTCGACGCGCCACAAAAGAACGTTAGAACAGAAAGACGCACACGCCGTGCGCCGTTGCTATTTGCCCACTCCGCCATGCCCGCCAATTCCCAAACCTGGTTTGCCCGTTTTCTGATTGCGATACTAAGCCCCGTCATCAAGCGGATTTACAAGATAGAACTGGAGGGGCTGGAGAATTTGCCAAAGGAAGGAGGGGTGATTGTCGCGCCGAACCATCTCTCGTATGTGGACGTGGTTTTGCTGTCCATCGTCAGCCCGCGGCCGTTACGCACATTAGCGTGGGGCGGGTTTGCGCGGTATGCATTTTTCCGCGCGTTGTTCCGGGTGTTTGGCACGCTGCCGGTGACGCCGGAGAGCGCCAAGACGGCGATGAAGGAGGCGATAAAAATTTTGGAAGACGGCGGGGCCATTTTGATTTTTCCAGAAGGGCAGATCTCTCGCACCGGGGAAATTCAGCAATTTGCGGGTGGGTTCAACCTGCTGGCGCGGCACTCCAAAGCGCCGGTGGTGCCGGTACATTTGGGTGGGATTTGGGGTTCAATTTTTAGTTACGAAGGCGGCAAGTTTTTTTGGAAATGGCCACGGCATCTGCCATTTCCAGTCGCGATCCGCTTTGGCAAGGCCATCCCGGCGGCGGATGCATCGGTGGAGAATCTCCGCAATGCGATTTTAGCTTTGGCCAAACCGAGCGACCCGGTCAACGCGCCGCCCCATTCGCCAGAGACGGATCCGCACATGCCGCCGCCCGCCGCGCCGGGCCCGGCGGGGCAACCGCAGCCGCCGCGCCAGGCACCGGGCGAGCCGTTGATTGATTTCGATTCAGCAAAGTTTGCGCAGCGGCCGGAACTGGCCGGGCACCTGGCCGAGGCGTTGCTGCGGGCGTTGAAAAAGCAGGGCGGGCGGGAAGTGGTGGTGGATTACAGCGGGCCGCAACCGCAGCGGATGAGCGCGGCGAAACTGCTGACGGCGTCGCTGGCGCTGGCGCAAAAGCTGCGCCACGAAGTGCCGGAAACGCGCGTGGGCATCGTGCTGCCGCCGAGCGCAGGCGGGTTGATAGCGAACTACGCAGTAATGCTCGCGGGCAAGACGCCGGTGAATCTGAACTTCACCATCGGTTCGGGAGCGCTGGCGCACTCGATTAAAAAGGCCGGCATCAAGACAACGATCACGGACAAGGTTTTTCGCGAGAAAATCACGGCGCGGATACCGGACATGCCGTGGTCGGAAAAGGTGCTCGATTTGCGCACGGAAATCGCGGCGCTGCCGAAGATCGCGCTACTGCGGTGGTTGGTCGCGGTAAAGTTTTTCTCGGTGAAGTGGATCATGTTCCGCGCGCGGGTGCCGCGCAAAGGCGGCGACCGCGAGGCGGGGCTGCTCTTTACCAGCGGCAGCTCGGGCGAGCCGAAGGGCGTGGTGCTGACGCATCGGAATATTTTGGGCAATTGCGCGCAGATTGACGCATCGGGCATTTTGCCGTCGAAGGAAGTGCTGCTGGCCAACCTGCCGATATTCCACAGCTTTGGGTTTACGATTACGCTCTGGTATGCGCTGCAGCGCGGGTTGCAAATCGTCACGGTGCCGTCGCCGCTGGATGTGCATAAATGCCTCGAGGCGATCAAAGCGGAGAAGGCCACGGTGCTGCTGGGCACGCCGACGTTTTTCCGCCCCTACCTCAAGCGCGCAGAGCCGGAGGATTTGAAGAGCGTGCGGTTCGTCGTCGCGGGGGCGGAGAAAACGCCGGCGGGTTTTCACGAGGAATGGGAGAAACGCTATGGCGGCCAGTATTGCGAGGGCTACGGGCTGACGGAGACTTCGCCGGTCGTGGCGGTCAACCTGCCCGCGAACCCGGGCGAAAAGGCGGAAGACGTGCGATTAAAAAAGCGTCTGGGCTCAGTGGGGCGGTTATTCCCCGGGTCGTCGGCGCGCATTGTGGACCCCGACACGGGAGCGGAGAAAGGTTTTAACGACACCGGGATGCTCTATTTGAAGGGCGTGAATATTTTTCCCGGCTATTTGGACCAGCCGGACAAAACGGCGGAGGCGTTCAACACGGGCTGGTTTGTGACGGGCGACCTCGCGAAAATTGACGAGGACGGATTTTTATATATTGAGGGCCGGTTGTCGCGCTTTTCGAAAATTGGCGGCGAGATGGTGCCGCACGGGACGGTCGAGGCGAAGATTGCCGAGGTATTGGGACACAAATCGGGTGAGGCGCAGGCTTTTGCGGTGAGCGCCCGGCCTGACCCGGCGAAGGGCGAGGCGCTGGTGTTGTTGACGACGGTGGATGTGAACGCGGACGAACTGCGCGGGAAGCTCTCCGCCGCCGGCCTGGCGAATTTATGGATTCCGCGGATCATAAAAAAAGTGGACGCCATCCCGGTGCTCGGCACAGGAAAGCTGGACTTGAAGAAGCTGAAGGAATTGGCGAAGGAGTGAGGGGTAAACATATATATTTTCGAAATCATGAAAACCAATATTTCATTCCGTTTAGCGCTGATTTTGATGATATTTGTTTGCTTTCCATTACATGGGTGCGGTGCAGATTCAAGCTCGTTGCCTTATTCATATTACGGAAAAGTGATCGACCAGTATGGCAATCCGATTCCCGATGTTAAAATCGCGGGTCAAATCGTCGTCGGTACTTTTGGTGGCGAAACGGGAGGTGATATAACAAAGCCGATTGAAACGGAAACAGATGCCAAAGGCATGTTTCAGTTCAATAGCGCATCCCCAATTGTAACTTTCTATTCACAAGGTTACTCACCCACGCTTCCATTTCAGATTAAAAAGGAAAGTTATATAATGGATACCGATACAGATTCGACGGTCATACCCATTTACCGGGGATTGGCATTTCATGAACCCAACAAAGAAAACAAGACAACTCAAAATGATCGAGGCATCTTTACTATGTGGAAACTGCAAGGGCCGGAGCCCGTATATGTCTTAAGGATGTTCGCTGATTTACCCGTGAATGGTGAATCTGTAAGAATGGATTTACTGAACCGGGATGTGGTTCTTAAAGACGGAGACATGATTGTGAGTTTCAAACGCACACCAGAAAACGCCGATTCCAAAACGCCCTATGGTTGGACGTTAAAAGTTGAAATGATTCATGGCGGTTTGCGTGAAATAACCGATCCATATCCTTATGAAGCACCCAAGGCTGGCCGCTGCGCTATTCCCTGCTTTTCCCGAACGACCTCACCTACACCATTGGCCAGAGCGACCCCGCCAAGGACTGGTTCTTTGAGGAAGTGCCACACGCCAACTCCAAGGATTGGATAAATCCCGCCGCGAAAGACCCCGCCAACCAGCCCTTTGGCTGGATCAAGGCCCAGTCCCTGGATCAATACCCGCAGACCAACACCACTGGCCCATGGCGCGATTGGGGCCGCGGCGATGCGACCACCTGGACCATCAAATTTAACGTTGCCAAGGCAGTCCAGGGCACGGCCATCTTCCGCATCGCGCTGGCAGGCGCTGATGGTGGCGGCGCGGAGGTCGGTCTCAATGGCCAGGATGTCGGGCCCGTCGGCGCGATGGCGACCAACGCCCTGCGCTACAACACGGCCCAAGGCGTCTGGCAGGAACGGGATGTGAAGTTTGATGCCTCTCTCCTCAAAGTGGGCGAAAATGATTTGACGATTACCGTCCCCGCCGGGGACCTCGACTCCGGACTCGTTTACGACTACCTGCGTCTCGAGTTGAACCAGTATTACAAAGTGGACGGCACGCCCATCACTCCCAAACCCTCGACCTAGTTCGGTCCGGTCAGTTTAAAAACGAAAAAAAGGGGCGTCATCAACGACGCCCCTTTTTCTTGGCCTTCCTTCCGAAGTGCTTGGACGAAGGAGGGCTGGCCTCCGTTGCCCATCTTCTGGTTGTAGGGGCGTTGCTTGCGACGGCCCCTTTCTTCTTTGCGCCCTTCGCGCCTTTGCGGTGAAAAACTTCTTCGCCTTCACCTACAACGCCGCTTTACCCTTCTCGTCCGTCCTGATCCGAATCGCTTCCTCCAATGGCAGCACAAACAACTTTCCGTCACCGATTTTCCCCGTCTTCGCCGCATGGGTGATCGTTTCCACCACCTTCGGCGCCAGTTCTGACGACACCGCGATGTCCAACATCACCTTCGGCAAAAAATCCACGGTGTATTCACTCCCGCGGTAGATTTCTGTGTGGCCCTTCTGCCGGCCGAAGCCTTTGACCTCCGTGACGGTCATGCCTTCGACGCCGATTTCGGCCAGTGCCTCTTTGACTTCTTCCAACTTGAACGGCTTGATAATCGCTTTGATAAGTTTCATACAATAAAAGACTTAGGATGGGTTAGGGGTTGAGTGAATGGAGCGTTTGGCGTGAAGCAATTTCAGGCCCAACGACCAACCAGTCGGCGCGGGTCTGGCCCGTCGTCGGGCACCCAAGAACTAGCAAACCCTGTGCCAGTTGGGGAGTTATAGCAGCCCTCTTTGGAGCACGGTGTCTTTCGCCCCGTCACGCGTCTTTGCGCACTCGCACCTTGTTCGCACTCACGATCCATAAATGGCCGGCCACCGGCGTGGTTTTGAGCAAAGGCAGAATTTTTCGCAAGAGAGCCAATTGATTCGGCTGGTTTTGCTCCCTCATGCGCAGGACAATGAATCCGGCGGATTGCCCGGGCGGATACCGGCGGATGTCGGATAAATCAAGGTCAGCGGTGATTAGCACGCGCCCCTCTTGCTGGCAGACGGCGACTATCCGTTCATCCGGCGCTCCGGTAAGCTGCTGTTGATAGACCGTCATGGCGTCGTGTCCGGCCTCTTCGAGCACTGTGACGCACTCAACTGCCAAGTTCTGGTCTATCTTGAACTTCATGCTTCAGCCCCGGCCAGCGGCAGGATTTCCTCATGCGCAAGGCTGGCTGCGTAGGCCATGCACGCCAGGATGTCCTCGCGGGTAAGCGGCGGGTAGCTGCGCATGATTTCCTCGGCGGTACGGTTTGCGGCCAGGTTGTCCAGCACCACCGAAGCCAGAATGCGCGTCCCTTTCACGCAGGCGCGCCC
>Ga0206854_1176_pt1 | contig 14153 bp, 10 predicted proteins | sample Alteio_BWOrgCont_50_FD_152870 | JGI IMG/M metagenome (GOLD analysis project Ga0206854, IMG submission 152870) | Enriched cells from forest soil in Barre Woods Harvard Forest LTER site, Petersham, Massachusetts, United States -... | ecosystem: Environmental > Terrestrial > Soil > Temperate forest >...
TGCCGTGGTATCAGCCCAAGGCGCTGGAGTTCCCGCCGCATCATTCGGACCATCGCGTGGGCGGGGAATTGGTGAGCGCGGACTTCATTCATCGCAAGGGGCAGTTTCGGATGACGAAGACCGGCGAGCTCGTCGATTTCACGATGCCGCCGTACGGGGCGATCAATTACCTCAATGCCGAGGCGGATTTGCGCGATGTGCCGCTGGGGACGTTCTTCCTCTTTTTCCTAAATCAGGATGAGCACGGCGGGTTCACGCGGCTGGCGACGATGCAGGATCAGTACACGATGGATATGGGCCACGGGGTTTCCTATCGTCTGGATGAGGCGCAACTCGGCACGGGCAAGCTGCAGACGACGAAGCAGAGCCTCGCGAAGAATCAACCGGACCTCGGGAAAAAGGAGTTGCTCGTCACGCCCCAGACGCGCGTCTGGAAGGGCGATGCGCAAATCAAGCTGGAGGATCTGAAAGCGGGTGACGATTTGCTCTACAATGTAACGGGGAAAACAGCGTCGAACCCCGGTGTGTGCTCCGACATCTGGGTGGGCGCCGAGACGCACCAGAAGACGACCGAAAAGCAGTGGGCGAAATTTGCCGACTTCACGCCGAAGTATGGGTTGCCGGGGTGGATCGAAAAGACGGACGGGAACAGAGTGACAGTAACGCTTTTTAGCGGCGATGTGACGGACTTCAAAAAGACGTGGATCGGAGACCTGGTCGTCGGGAAAGAAGTGGGCACCCTGGTGACGAACGACGAACTGCGCACGTGGAATCCGGGGGTGGACCGGGAGGGCTCGACCGTGCGCGAGGTCCAAAATGTCCCGACGGATTGCTACGGCTGCAGCGGGGTGCGGGTGACCGTGGAGGTGAAATACATGCTGGAGGGGTTCCGCAAGGGGCGCGTCGTGCGGCTGTTCGGCCCCGGCTTGAAGCCCGGCACGAAGGCCGCGGACCAACCCTACGGCGTAAGCCTCATGGGCTACGGCTACCGGGGCGACGTGTGCGCCGATATCGTCGAAAACGTGGCCAAGGAATATCCTGGGCAATTCCCTTTCCGCACCGATTACGGGAACGAAAACCTGCCCTGGTTCCAGTTGAAGCCGGGCGAGGTGCCACCGAAATTTTCCGAGCATCGCGTGTTCGGGGAACTCGTGAAAGTGGATGCGGAGAAGGGCACGGGACAATTCCGCGCCGACCGCACGGGGGAGATCGTGGACTTCACGCTCGTGGCGGGGGGCGGGGTGCGCTACCTCGGGGCGGACGCGAAGTTGGTGGACCTCCCGCCCGGCACACGCTGCCGGTTTAACATGTATCAAGGGGGCAGCAGCGCCTTCACGCAAGCCTGGCTGGTCAGCGACGATTTCAGCCATCTCACGACCAATGTGACTTCCTATCGCGTGGAAGCACTCCGCCTCAACGAAGGCCGGATCGACGTGGCGTGGCAGCTTCCGAAGGTGAAAAACTACAATGGGGACATGGAGCAGCCGCAGGACCTCGGACACAGCATCCTGCGCGTAACGCCCGAAACGCGCGTGTGGCGCGGGGAACAGCAGGCGAAGCTCGCCGATCTCAAGGTCGGCGATGTCCTGCTGGCGAATGTCACCGGGGAATTGCCGGGAGCGCCCTCCCGTAGCACCGATATCTGGGTGGGTGAGGAGACGCTCAAGCAGGTGACGGCGCAGCAGAGCAAAAAGCTGGCGGCGGTGAAGAAGTAGGTGCCGACTGAATCTAACAGGAGCAAACGGAGGAAACGGAGAGGAAATACAATCCAGTCTCAGTTTCCTCCGTTTGCTCCTGTTCAAAAAAAGGGTGGGTGTCTGGCTCCTTGAACCGGGTTACGCCACGGGCGGCGGCGAAGAAATAGGGGCTGGCTGTCCGGTGCGGGCACGGTGAAGCGCGGGATCGATGCAGGCGCGCATGGCTTCGAGCTTGTCTTCTGTACCGAGGAAGGCGGCGAGTTGCGGCAAGATTTCCTCGGGCCGATGCACGAGCGCCTGATAACTCACGCTTACGGCATGCGCGCCGAGGCCGGCACACCAGCTTTTGCCGATGCGCTCCTGGTGCCGATAGGCTTTGCGAATGTTGATGGCTTTGGCGTTCGGGGCGGGCGCTTTGCCGAGCCGTTGTAACATCGTGTCCTGGCTGGCGAGGATCTCCTCCATGTCCCGTTCCATGTAGATGATGCGATAGTGCGGCGTTTCCGGTCCGCCATCTGGACGGGGCAGCCTGGCGGGCAAGGCGGCGATTTGGGGAACAACGATCTTCACGGCTCGCCCGTGCGCTCCTCGCAGCCAGGACTTCTCCGGATCGGTGAAGAGCGCCGCCGCCTTGTCGTGTTCATAATATCCTTTGCGGTTCGACTCGTCGGCTTTGCGCCGGCCATCGGTCAAGGGCGGGATGCCCGCGGCTTCGAGGATTTGCATCATGAGCGAAGTGCCCGAGCGTGGCAGGCCGGTAACCACGGTGATGATCTCCTCCGCCGGCACGCCGGCCAGCGCCTCGGGACGCGGGCGCAATTCCGGCGTGGCGCGGATTTCCTCGCCGTGGCTGCCGGCCGTGGCGATGGCGGCGCGTTCTTCGGCCGTTTTGTTGTGCGCCAACTCCGCCAGGCGGCGGCGGCTGTCGCGCACTTGCAGTTGATAGAAGGTTTGCTTCGCCGGGTCGCGCCGGTGCCAGCGGGCGATCTCACCCAGCATGCGGTAGGCGGCGGAGAAAAGCGGCGCCTGGCGCACGCAGAGTAGAAAGGAGTTCTCGGCCTCTTCCCAATGGCCCTGCCGGTACTGCGCGAGGCCGTGGATGTAGTGGGCGCGCGGCTGGAAGAAGAGCAGGCCGATTGATTCCCTCGCGCGGTCGGCTGCGGTCGCAAAATCGCCCGCGGCCAGCGCGGTGCGCGCCAGGCCCAGCAGGGGCCCGGGGCTTTCCGGGTCGATGTCCAGCGCCTCCTCGAAGGCAGCTTTCGCCTCGGCCCAGCGACGGAGCCGCTGAAAGATCTCCCCGCACAACACCAGGGCGCTGCGCCGCGCGCCCCAATCGCCCTCGATCTGTGCGAGCCGGGCGAGAGCGTCCTCGTATTTCTTCTCCGCGAAATCGGCGGTCACTTCGAGATAACGGAGGGCAAAGAAATTCGGCCGCGCCTTGGAGATCAAGGTGGCGCGTTCGTCGTGGAATTTCCGTTTCTCCTCGTCGGACATTTTTTCCACGCGCTCCTTTTCCGCGTCGCGCACCGCGGGATCGTCCAGCTTCGATGCCTGCAATTCCTCGAGCGCCGCCCGCGCCTCTTCGGTGCGGCGCTCGAGGAGCGTCGTGACCAACCGGCGCAAATCCGCCGTGCGCCCGAGGCTCTGGTAACAGCCCGTGAGCTTAAACCCAAAGCGATGCTCCATGGGCCACTTCTCGTAGAGCCGCTCCAGAATCTCCGTGGCCTGGTTGTAGAGACCGCCATCCTGGCAGGCCATGGCGAGGTGATAGTCCAGTTCCCGCACGGTCTCCTCCACGGCCCTGGCCTTGTCGGCACTCGGCTCGGCAATGTAACCCAGCGCCACGAGCCGCTCCAGCGCCGCCTGGGAATCCGAAGGCGCGATCTGCCGGTCCGGCGGGTGCATGCCGTGATCGCCAGGCACGTCGTCCCAGCTCGGGATGCGCTCGATAGGTGAGGATGGACCCTCATAGATATCGAGCAACACCTTCCCGTCCATATCTTCACCCACCGGCAGGCCGAACAGGTGCAACACCGTGGGGCAGAGATCGAGCAGGTTCGCCCCGTAGATGCGTTCATCCTTCCGAATGCCCGGACCCTTCATCGCGAAGATGCCGAATTGCCGGTGCTCCGCCGCCGGCCCCGTGGGCTCGCGCGGAATCGCCGCTGGTCGCAAGTGATCGGGATGAAATCCATGATCCGACATGAGGATGACAGTGGTGTCCTTGCCGGCGAGCTGGAGCAGCGTGCCAAGCATCATGTCGTGATAGCGATAACCGCCCTCCAGGCAGTAATTGAAAACGCGGAAATCCCAATCGTCGACGAAGTCCTGCTTCGGCGGATGATACTTCATGAAGGCGTGGCCGAAGTGATCGATGGCGTCGTAATAGACGGCCATGAAATCCCAGGGCTCGTTTTGGATCAGTGCCGTGGCCGCGGAATGGATCGACGTGCCATCGGCAAGGATGCGCATCAGCGATTGCACGCGCAGGTCCTTCTCCACCTTGTCGAGTTCCTCGCGGCTCATGCCCTGGAGCCCAGGCAGGAAGGGGCGCAGATCGCCTTCGTTGAGTTCTGCAGGATGAAACCGCAGTTCCGCCAGCGCCTTCTCCAACCGCTGGGGATGAATCGTCCCCGGCTTGAGCGGCCAATCCGCCGGATCATTGCCGAAGGCCGTCTGGAAATCGTTCGAGACCATCACCCCGCGCGATAACTCTTCCGCCGGGTTCGACGGCCACCAGCCGATGGTAATCGTCCGCAGCCCATTCTGATTCAGGATATTCCAGATCGCCTTGGTCTTGCGCGATAAGTTCGTCACCGGCCGGATGCCCCCGCTCAACGGATCCGGCTCGGAAAACCCGTGCACGCCATGCTTGTAAGCCCGCTTCCCCGTGGCAATGGAAGTCCATAACATCGGACTTAACACCGGTTGCAACGTCGCCATATTCCCGCAAATCCCCTCCTCCAATAACTTCGCGAGGTTAGGCATCTTGCCTGCATCGACGAGCGGCATGATGACTTTCCAATCGGCGGCATCCCAGCCGATGAGGAGGACTTTGCGACGACAGGAGGGAAACAAATCTGGGGAACGAACTGGAGAATTCAACGGAAGCAAATAGAAGGTACGGAGAGGAAAATAATCGGAATTCAACAGGAGGAAACAAAGGAAACGGAGATGGAATGCAAATCTCCGCTCTCCGTTTCCTCCTGTAAAAAACCAGAACTCGCGTGTTTCTTGGGAGTTTGACTACTCTTCTTTTTGAAACCATATGCACCCCTTATTTCAAAAAGCATCCGGATTGACCGAAGGCATCATCGGCGCGGCCATTGAAGTGCACCGGGATAAAGGCCCTGGTCTGATTGAATCGATTTATGAATGGTGTTTGGCCAAGGAGTTCGACCTCCGCGGGTTGCCCTGGGTGAGTCAGAAGAGTGTAATGATTAGCTACAAGGGTTACACCCGGGAAGAGCCGCTCAGGTTTGATATGCTGGTGGCGGATTGTGTCTTGGCCGAAGTCAAGGCGGTGGAAAAAGTGCTACCCATCCACAAGGCACAACTCCTGAGTTATATGAAACTGATGAATATCCCGGCTGGACTGCTAATCAACTTTCATGAATTGAAACTGATCGACGGTTTGCACCGTCTGATCCTGCCCGATGCAAATCATGAACCCGGAAATTGAACAGGAGGGAACGGAGAAAACGGAGATTTCCCGTCTCCGTTCTCTCCGTTTCCTCCTGTTCAAAAGAGGGCTATCAAAAATGGGTTACGCCGTCTTGCGTCGCTGGCGGCGGGCGAGGATGCCGCCCGCACCCAGCGCGAGTAGCGCCAGCCCCGAGGGCTCCGGCGCCGCGGCCGGCGTGAAGACGCCATTGTCGGACGAGCCGGCATTCGTATACGAGCCGGCGATCGCGCCGGTCACGCTGTTGATCGTCAGGCCCGGCGGCGTGTTTCCGCCGGTCGGGTAGAAGAGCGCGAGCATGGCGACCGTGGCGTCGGTTTGCGAGGGGAGGAAGGCTTCGAGCTCGAGGAGCACGTTCGTGTCCGTCTGCCCGCCCGCCACGTTGGGGTCCGTGATCTTAATGGGTATGAGTTCGAAGGCTTGGGTCCGGTGGGTGGCGTTGGTGGTGCTGGAGTGCGCCACGGATTGTGTGAGATTGAAACCGATGCCGACCCGGTTTAAGGAAGTCGCGTGACCTGCATGCATGGAGAACCGCTTGTGGGAGTTTCCTATTTTTCCCACAAGACCGACACTGCTGGAAAATACGCCACCCAGGGTCACAGACCCAAAGGAATGCCCGGCTGTGATATCGAAGGATAAGTGATTCCCCAAGTTGATGCTGGCGAAATCATTGACCAGGGTGATTTGCGCCGTGGCGGCGTGGGCAGCGGGGCTGGCAGCGGCGGTGGCGCCAGCCATCCAGGCCAGGCGGGCGTGGCTTTTTCTGAGAACGGTAAGGCACGGGATCTTCGGCATTGTGTCCATGGCTCGTGATGTCAAGGGTGAAAACTCTAGTGTGACCGTCGCTCCGAAATGCAGTTCGTAGTGGATGATCTGACAAAATCGTAGCGAAGAAAGCGGATGATCTGCCTGGGCGGCAAGAGAAAATGCGTGCTTCCGCGAAATTTTTGACGAGCGATAACATCCCGTTAACCAACGATGGCCCCCCGCAGATGGAACAAGGCCACGGAGAAGGAATAGCTACCCCTCCGTTCCCTCTGTTTCCTCCTGTTCAAAAATGGGTCACGCCGCCTTGCGCCGCTGGCGGCGGGCGAGGATGCCGCCCGCCCCGAGCGCCAGCAGCCCCAGCCCTGAGGGCTCCGGCACGGACGACGTGAAGACGCCGTGGTCGGACGAGCCGACATTGGTGAAGGCGCCGGTGATCTGGCCGGTGTTGCTGTTGATGGTCAGCGGCGGCGTGGTGTTGCCGCTTTGGGAGTAAAAGACTGCGAGCAGGGCGACGAATTGATCGGTCGGCCCATTGTTGAAGGCCTCGGCTTCCAGCAGCGCATGGGTGTTCGCCTGTCCCGTGGCCACGTTGGGGTCCGTAATTTGGAGCGGAATGAGGGCAAAGGATTTATTCGGCGTGGCTAGTCCTGAGTGGGTCACATATAGTGTTCGAGGGGTGCCAGCGATGATCCGAGCCTCGTTGATATTCGATTCGCTGGCGGCGAGTTGAAAGGGTTTGTGGGAATTGCCGAGGTGTCCGCTCACGATCGGCCCGCCGTTGCCCGTGCGGTGAGACGACACGGTTCCAAACGGGTGCCCGGAGGTGACCATGAGCGAAAGCTGATACACATTGGCCTGATTGTAGTTGTCGTTGACCAGCGTGATTTGCGCCGTGGCGGCGTGCGCACCAGGGCTGGCCGCCGCAGCGGCGGTGGCTCCGGCCATCCAGGCCCAGCGGGAGTGGTTTTTTCGGAGGGAGTTGAGGCGCGGGATCTTCGGCAGCGTATTCATGGCTTGTGATGTGGTCGGTGAACTATTTGCCAGACTGCCGATCCTCAAAGCGTTTCGTAGCGGATGGTCCGACAAAATCGTCACGAGGAAAACGAACGAATTGTCTCGGAAGCAAGAAAAAATGCGTACTTCCGCGAAGAATTTTCGCGCGCGCAAACGCCCCGTTAAATAGGCAATGCCCGTCCACGTTATGACGCCTTTCTATGGTGCCTGAACCCGGAAATGAAACAGGAGCAAACGGAGCGAACAGAGGAGCAAAATCCCCATCTCCGCTTCCTCCGTTTGCTCCTGTTCAAAAGGGGCGGTCGGCTCGGGTGCTCTTAATCTTAATCCTTAATCCCTCGTGATCGCCGGAAGATTAAGATTAAGGATTAAGAGCTCCGCATTCGGAAATCCGCGCCATGAATCCTCCATCACCTCCCGCCGTTCCCTTCACCATCATCCTGCCGACGGCCTACGGCCAGATGCTCGTGAACCGGCACGACATCAACCAGACGGGTGCGCTTTTCAAGACGGGGGTGGCCATCGACCACGCCGAGATCGCGATGCTCGCCCAGGTTCTGCAATTGCTCGGCACCGGCCTCACATTCATCGATGTCGGCGCCAATTTCGGCGCCTACACGCTGGCGCTGGCGCGCTTCGTGGGGCCGCGGGGCGTGGTCCACGCCTTTGAGCCGCAACGGATCATCTACAACATGCTCGCGGGTTCCGTGGCGCTGAACTCGCTGACCCATGTCTTCTGCCACCATGCCGCGGTCGGACGCAGCGAAGGGCGGGTGGAGATTCCCCAGTTCGATTACGGGCAGCCGCTCAATTTCGGCAGCATCGAATTCACGCCGGAACAGCGCGAACCCCTGCACCAGCGGCGGCAGCACGATCCGCAGCGGGTCGAGTATGTGCCGCTCACGACCATCGACCGCTTCGAGTTTCCGCGCGTGCATCTCATGAAGGTCGACGCCGAAGGCATGGAAATGGACGTCCTGGACGGGGCCATGAACACGCTGCGCCGCTGCCGGCCAGTGCTCTATCTGGAGTTCCTCAAAAACGACAAGGCGGCTCTGCAACAGAAGGTGGCGGCGCTGGATTACGCCGTCCACGAAAGCGGGATGAATTTCCTTTGTATCCCTTCGGAACTGAAAGGCCGCATCCGGGTGACGGCAACGCCGGGCGGGCCGCTGCGGTGAGGTTTTTGACCAAAGAAAAACGCTCCGCGCGCATCTTTCCCTCCGTGCATCGCCTCGCCAAGTTCACCTCCAAAGTATTCACCCTCGCCGGGCTGGCGTCCCTGGGCCTGGCTGGCCGGGCGGACGCGGCGGTCCAGGCCGCCGCCGGACTCGATTCCGTGGTGAAGCCGTTTTTTGAGGAGAATTGCACGACGTGCCACGGCGAGAAGAAGCACAAGGGCGACCTGCGCGTGGACACCCTGACCATCGATTTCGATTCGCCGAAGATCATGGGGCACTGGGAGGAAATCATGAACCGGATCAATTCCGGGGACATGCCGCCGGACGACGAGAAGCGGCCCAAACCGGACGACATCGCGAAGGTGGCGGAATGGATCGCCGGGCAGTTGCGCGAGGCCGATTCGGCAAAGAACTCCTCCGCCGGGGAACGCGTCGCCTTTCGCAAGCTTACGCGCGAGGAGTATGCGAACACGATTCGCGATCTGCTCGGGGTCACTTTCGATGTCACGGACCCCAGCGGCCTGCCCGAGGATCCCGACTGGCACGGCATCCAGCGCATCGGCTCCGTGCTCACGCTTTCGCCGACCCACGTGGAAAAATACATGGCTGCGGCAGAGACGGTGCTCAACGAAGCGCTCTCGCTCAAGCCGCAGCCGAAACGCGATGTGATCCACTGGTCGCCCTTCGACATCCGTGGGTGGAAGGGTTTCGAGAAGGAATACCAGGCGCGCGGGATGGCCGAAAAAGTGCGCGTCGACCTGGTCCCGAACAACGGGGCATTGGACGACAAGACCCTCGAGATCAAGACGGCGGGCGAATACATCGTGCGCGTGAAGGCGAGCGGCATGCGTCCGACGTGGGGGCCGGCTCCGCGGCTGCGGCTGTACGCGGCGGATATCGGGCGCACGCTTTTCGAGAAGGACATCGAAGCGCCCGAGAATCAGCCGGCAACATTCGAATTTCGCACGCACCTGCCGGTTGGGCAGCACCCGATCCACATCGTGAATTCCGTGCCCGGGCCGAACCCCGAGGCCCGCCGTTCGCGGGCATCGGGCACGCCGAATGTCTTCACCGGGCTCCAGTCGCGGGTGCCGTGGCAGATGAAATTCACGGACGACGACGGCAAGCCGATTCTATCTTTCATCCTGCTCGACTCGATCGAATGGGAGGGGCCAATCGTCGATTCGTGGCCCACGGCGACACACCAGCAGATATTCTTTGGCGGCGAGAACGCCACGAAGGACCTCTCCTATGCGCGGGAAATTCTCACGCGGTTTGCCACGCGCGCCTGGCGGCGGCCTGTGCGGGACGCGGAAGTGGACCGACTGGTCAAGCTCGTCGCGAAAGCCCAAGAACTCGGCGACGATTTTAATTCCTCGGTCAAGACGGCGCTCCTCGCAGTGCTGTGCTCGAAGAATATGCTCTACATCGTGGAAGGGAAAGCGACGGCGCCCTCGCCAAAATTAACGGACTGGGAACTGGCTTCGCGGCTCTCCTATTTCCTCTGGAGCACGATGCCGGACGAGCACCTGTTTGCGCTCGCGCGGGAGAATAAATTGCACGAACCGGGAACGCTGCACACCGAAGTGCGCCGCATGCTGCAGGATCCGAAGGCGAAGGAATTCGCCGAGTCCTTCCCCCGCCAGTGGCTGCAATTGCGCCGGGTGGGGATGTTCCCACCGGACAAGGTGCTGTATCCCGATTACGACGAATATTTGGAGAAGAGCATGATCGACGAAACGGTCGGTTACTTCGGCGATGTCTTGAAGCGCAATGGCAGCCTGCGCGAGTTCCTTGATTCCGACTGGACGCTGCTCAATGAGCGGCTGGCGATCTTTTACGACATCGACAGCGTCCACGGTGACACCTTTCGGCGCGTGGCCTTGAAACCGGAGGATCACCGTGGCGGGCTGCTCACACAGGCGGCAGTGCTGAGCCTCACGTCCGACGGCACACGGCACCGTCCGGTACACCGTGGCGTGTGGGTGCTGGAGTCGATCATCGGCAAGCCGCCGCCCCCGCCGCCGGCCAATGTGCCCGCGCTGAGTACGCCCGCGGCGAATGCGCCCAAGACCACCGTGCGCGCGAAGTTGGAGGCGCACCGTTCGGACGCCAATTGCAACGCGTGCCATCGCAAGATCGACCCGCTGGGCATCGCTTTCGACAACTATGACGCCATCGGGCACTGGCGCACCGTCGAGACCGTACCGAACGGCACCGGCGCCGACCCGGCGCTCGACCCGAGCGGAGAACTCAGCGATGGCCGGAAATTTGCCGACGCGAAGGAATTGAAGAAGCTCCTGCTCGACGACACGGACAAATTTGCCTCGGCTTTCGTCGAAAAACTCGCGACCTATGCCCTGCGCCGCGGCACCACCTTTACCGACCGCACCGGATTGAAACCGGTCGTCGAGAAAGCCAGGGCCGACGGCTACAAACTTTCCTCGATCGTCGAATCCGTCGTCACCAGCGAGCTCTTCCAGCAGCGCTGATCAAAGAATGGGATGGGCGGGCCGTTTCCCAAGTCCAGCTCGTTCGCTTCAGGGATTGACTCGTCGCGCCTCATACCCGATACTCCTGCTGTTGTGGGCGCCAAAAAAAAGAAACTTCAACAAGCACCGACCGCACCGAAAGGCTCCGTGCAGGTTATTCGCTTGAAGCCTTCCGCGACCGATTACGCGACCTTTGTCCAGACAACGTCCCGTGTTCTCGGCACGACCGGCCCCGCCTCGTCCAAGACCAAGCCAAACAAGCGGTTGCTCTCGCTCGCCAACTTGGATTCCTGATCTTCGCCAAAGAAACGTGGGCGCAGTTTAAGGCATCAAACGCGGACCTTCACTTTGGAAGTGAGCATGTGGTCGAATCCAATGAGGGGGGTTCATGGGTGGCCAAGGTCACCATCCCTCCCGGTTTTGGCCTTGTGCCAGCCGTGCTGACGCATCGACTCGTTGACTTGCGAGGTGTCGAGTCTCCAACCAAATTCCGCGAGTCCATTGAGTTCGTTGCCGCAACACCGCTGGAATATCTGGAACGCTGGATTGCCGCCAACCGACATTTTTGGTGATGCTGTCAGGCTGACCGCGGTCATTGAATGGGATGACGGACAGGTTTCCCTGGCCATCCGCCAACCTCAATATCACGGAAAGCCCGCGCCCTTCCGCGAAATTGATCGTTTCTTTGAAGCCGATGGATGGACACGTCTACCGAATATTTGCGATCACACCATGTTCTTCAACTATGCCTTTCAAATGCTGGCCATAGACGCGCTGCCGCGAAACTGCTATTTGCGTGAAGGATCGTTTTCGCCGTTCGACGTCATCCTTTGCCGTCCTGACCGGCAGCTTGAGAGGCTATTGAAACTCTATCCTGGCTGAAAGTTGACGTTCTTCTATCTTTGGTCTTCCCCCCGCTGGGGGAAGTGCAGCGTCGACAGCGCTTCAATGCGTCGCAAACTTTCGTTAAGAAAACTGTCACTGCCGGAATAATACACAAGTTACCATGAGCAACATCCTGACCCAAAATTGGCTTCTCAATCGCCGTCATTTTCTGCGCGGCATCGGCGCAACGGTTGCGCTGCCGTTGCTCAATGCCATGGTGCCGACGCGTGTGCGCGGGGCGGCTGCGGAAGCCGGCAAGCCGCGGCGCAGCGTGTTCGTCTATATTCCGAATGGGGTGAATGGGATGACGTGGCAGATTCCGAAGTCGGGCCGTGATTTCGAGCTTTCGCCTTCGCTCCAGCCGTTGGCCAGGCATCGCGAGGATTTCACCGTGTTCAGCGGGCTGCACCATCCGAACGGCATCGGCCAGGCGCACGTCTGTGCGGACACGTGGCTGACCGGCGCGAAGATCGACGCCCAGAGCGCGCGGAAGTATGAGAACACGATCTCCTGCGACCAACTGATGTCGCAGGTCACCGAGCAGCACACGCGGTTCGCTTCGCTGGAACTTTCCATCGCCTCGGGCACGGGACGACCGCTCAATTCCTCGACACTGGCCTTTTCGCGGGACGGTGTGCCACTTCCCGCGGAGGACAATCCGCGCATCGTTTTCAATCGGCTCTTCGGTGAAGAGCCGGGCGGCATCGCCGCGCAGCGCGCGAACCTCGGCAAGCGCCACAGCGTGCTTGACGCCGTGCTCGATGATGCCAGTTCGCTGCGCCGCGAGCTCGGGAACGACGACCGCACGAAGCTCGACGAATACCTGCACTCCGTGCGCGATGTCGAGTTGCGCACCGAGCGTCTCGACGCCTGGCTCAATGTGCCGAAGCCCGCCGTCGCCAAGGAACTCGCCGCGCCCTTCCAGCGCGATGTGCCGAAGGCCAAGGCGGGCGAATACTGGCGCACGATGTTCGACCTCATCGTGCTCGCGTTGCGCACGGACATGACCCGCGTCGTGACCTACATGAACGGCAGCGAGGGCAATGGCCTGGCCATCCCCGAGATCGGCATTACGCAGGCGCGGCACGGCCTGTCGCATCACAATGGCGACCCGGTGGTGCTCGATCGCCTCGCCAAGAGCGACGCGTTCATCATGGAACAGTTCGCGCATTTCCTCGATCAATTGCGCGCCGTGCAGGATGGCGACGAAGCCCTGCTCGACCGCACAATGGTGCTCTTCGGCAGCGGCATGAGCTACGGCCACAGCCATAGCAACGCCAACCTGCCCATCGTGCTCGCCGGTGGCCGCGGTCTCGGGCTCAAGCACGGCCAGCACATCGACTACAACCGGCCGTTCCTCAAAGGCGACTACACCCTCAGCTACGACGAATGGCGCGATCTCTGCGGCAAACCGAGGAACGAAAAAGCGCGGCTCAGCAACGTGATGCTGACGATGTTGCAGAAGATGGAGGTCCACACGGAGAAATTCGTCGACAGCCTCGGGCCGGTGTCGGAGATCGTCTGAAGGCAACCGAATCGTTTGGTGAGCGAACGCGGCGTCGCGCGCTTCCAGCGCGCGCCCTCCCCACGCGGTCATTCTGAGCTTGCGCAGAATCTCTGATCTCTGCCTTTCCTCTAACGTGATGCTGATCTTGCGATTCACGCGTCAGATGCCAGAGCGAGATCAGAGGTTCTTCGCAAGCTCAGAATGACGGTTTTTTTAACCACCGCCTGTCCTTCACTCCTCCGCGAGAGCGTGGATGGTGTTGACGACTTCGCTGCGAAGTTCTCCGCCATCGGCGGACTTGATGCCAAACTTGATGGCCATTTGCATCACCGGTTTGATGTCCGGGATTGCGAGGAAGACGGATTTCTTGTCGGCGGAAACGGTGGCGCTCTTGACGTTCAGCGGGTCGTGCTTTTTCTGCGCCATCTGGGCCGTCGTATACTGCATGACGCCGTCCCTGGTCGCTTCGGCGGGCGCCACACCGGCGCCGATCGTCGAAATCTCGGGTGAGCCGTAGGCGCCGGACCAGACGTAATTCCATACTTCCACGCTCCAATTCTGCGGATCGTTGGCGCTCGCGGCCTCGAGCTCGCAGGCGAAATCGAGGCGCACGCCGCGCTTGGTGGCGTGCAGGCCGATCGGCATGCGCACGGGCACACCGGATTGATAACGCACCCGCTGGAAGCAGCCATTCTTCACTGCCGTGGTCTGCCAGCCGCGCAGGCCGGCCACGTAGAGCTGGCCATCCTGCGGATTGAAGCGCGCGCGCATGATGCCGCTTTGAAAATTCACCGGAAAACGCACGACGCCCCCTTGCTGCACCCTGGCAGGGCGTGGGCTGAGCACCGAGGGCACATTCGCGCCGGACACCTCCTCGCGCAGCACGCCGAGAACCGAGCAAGTCCCGTAGCTGAGGTGCAGCATGCG
>Ga0206854_1194_pt1 | contig 14021 bp, 16 predicted proteins | sample Alteio_BWOrgCont_50_FD_152870 | JGI IMG/M metagenome (GOLD analysis project Ga0206854, IMG submission 152870) | Enriched cells from forest soil in Barre Woods Harvard Forest LTER site, Petersham, Massachusetts, United States -... | ecosystem: Environmental > Terrestrial > Soil > Temperate forest >...
TTAAAACATAATGACATTTAACGCACTACAAAAAAACAAGCAGAACATCATCTACGGCATATCGCTGGCGTTGCTGCTGTTTTTATTAAAATGGCTGGAGTGGCGCTTTGTAATTATGGATCATGCCTTTGAAGTTTATGCAGGAGCTATCGCCATAATTTTTACAGCTTTAGGTATTTGGCTTGCCATAAAACTAATAACCCCGAAAGTGAAAACTGTGGTTGTTGAAAAACAGGTTTTTACCAATCCTAATTTTGTTTTAGACCAGGCAATGCTGAATGAACTGCGGTTAAGCACCCGTGAATTGGAAGTTTTGCAATTAATGGCTGATGGCTTGAGTAACCAACAAATTGCTGAACATTTATTTGTATCGTTAAATACCATTAAAACCCATACATCAAACTTGTTTTTAAAACTTGAAGTGGAACGCCGCACGCAGGCGATTGAAAAAGCAAAACGATTAAGTTTGATACCCTGACAGCCATCACCCTTAAGTATGATTTGACGATATTTTTTTAAAATCACCCAAAAGTATGACCCTGATACAAATCTGTTAACCCAATTTTGAAGCGGACTTAAAACTTTAAAAAATGAAAAAAATTATTTTGACCTGCGGTTTAATAGGTGGCTTAATAAGCGTAGCCTGGTGCATTTTTAGCGAACAAGTTTTTAGCTTTAGTATGAGCATGGATGCCCGTTTATATTTGGGGTACGCCACCATGCTAATAGGCTTCTCGCTTATTTTTGTGGCAATAAAAAATTATCGTGATAACTATAATAATGGCGTTATTACTTTTGGAAAAGCACTTAAAATTGGTTTGCTAATAACTTTGGTTGCATCAACCGTGTATGTAGTTATTTGGATGATAGATTTTAAGTTTTTCATTCCCGATTTTTTTGATAAATACAAATCCCTTATGTTGGCAGATCTGAAAGCGAAAGGTGCAAGTGCGGCTGCTATACAAAAGCAACTGGCTGATATGGATGGATATCAACAGATGTATAAAAACCCAATATTTGTGGCTTTACTAACTTATTCAGAAATAGTACCCGTGGGAATTGTGGTTTCGTTAATAGCCGCGCTTATACTAAAAAGAAAATCTAATCCAACTACAGTAAACGTATAAACTATAATAACTTATCAACTATGAAAAAAGTAACTGGCCTGGGTGGCGTATTCTTCAAAAGCAATGACCCAAAAGCTATTAACGAGTGGTATGCCAAAAACTTGGGACTACCTGTACAACAATGGGGTACATCATTTGATTGGCGGTATGACGATGACCCGTCTAAAAAAGGTACAACAGCCTGGTCTGCTTTTCCTGCTACCACGAAAGCTTTTGATCCGTCGGAAAAACCTTTTATGATCAACTACCGGGTTGATGATCTTGCAGCCTTGCTGGATGAATTAAGAAAGGAAAATGTGACCATTGTTGATGAAATGGTTGACTCTGAATATGGCAAATTTGTACACATACTGGACCCCGAAGGCAACATCCTTGAGCTTTGGGAACCGTAGGATGAGGAATAATGCCCTGTCATTCTGAGCGATAGCGAAGAATCTTGTAAAATTGATAGGTAAACCTCTTGTTTATCAAACGTATAAGATTCTTCGCTATCGTTCAGAAATGACAGATGGGTTTTTAAATGACGCCTTATTATTAAGCCACCAACTGCTCAAATATCTTAGTCAGCGTTTCTGCCGCATCGGCACAAAAACCCGGGTGAACCTTTGATGCCTGTACAACCGTACTTCGTGTAGCCGTAAGCCAACGAAAACGTGAAGCAATATCCAATTTGCCAATAGCGCCTGCGGATGGCTCGCCTTTGCAAATGCGTTCAAAAGAGCATAGGTGATCTTTTACTTCTTCAACGTCAATATAGCCCGAAAAGCACTGCAGGCGTTTTTCGTCAAGCAGGTATTTAGTTTGCAGAAAATTCTCTTTCTTGCAATATAATATCACCCCAATATTTAAAAATTCCTCGCGCTCTACCCTGGGCACAGCGCGGATGATGGCGTACTCAAACAAGTGTTTCCCGGGCATGTTGTGCTTCTTTTATAAATACTGCCGAATTAGCTATCCGTATGTTTAAAAATTGGGCATATGCTGCCCGGTGCGCTGCTGTTGTTTCAAAAGGTGCTTCTGTAAGCCACTCATCAGGAATTAAGCTGACGATTGCGTCTATCAGTTCAGGCTTTAAAATCGCTTTAAATTCCTCGTTAACGCTATCCAGTTCGGTTGCTTTGGCTAACAGTACATGATCCTTAACCTGCATAAAAGGGCGTTTAGCTGCTTCCTGCCAGTTATCCCACGAGTGATGGAAATATAAAGCCGCGCCATGATCTATCAGCCATAACTCTTTATGCCAAACCAGCATATTGGTATTACGGGCTGTGCGGTCTACATTGTTTAACAAACAATCCAGCCATACAATTTGCGATGCCAGTTTTGAATCTACCTGCGTTACCGTAGCATCGAAAGTAATAGCGCCTGATAGGTAATGCAGAGCCAAATTAAGCCCCACACTGGCTTTTAACAGATCCTGTATCTCTTCATCAGGCTCAGTGCGACCAAAAGCTTCATCCAAATTGGCAAATACAATTTCGGGTATTTTAAAGCCTAAAGCACGTGCAATTTCGCCGCCTATCAACTCAGCTATCAAGGCTTTTACGCCTTGCCCCGCACCACGAAATTTTAATACATATAAAAACTCGTCATCGGCCTCGGCAATAGCAGGCAATGAGCCACCCTCACGCAATGGCGTTACATAGCGTATTACATTAACGGTGCGTAGTTGTGGTTTTACGGTATCCATTTCGGCAAAGAAAATTTGAAATTAGCCTAAATATTTGAAAAAATGAGCAGATTTGTTTTAGTGTGATATACTTTGCCTGTTTACAACCTTTCTTATGAAATATAGCTATCAGTTAAATGCCCTATTGTTAAGCTTGTTTATATTGCTTAGTGTTAATACGTTTGCTCAAACAAAATATCAGAATGTAGCTGCGTTTACAAAAGTGTGGGGCTTTTTAAAATATCATCATCCAGCCGTTGCTACAGGAAAAATTAATTGGGATTCAGTTTATGTAAATAACCTGCCCGCAATAGAAAAGGCTTCTTCTAAAGTCCAATTTAGTGAGTTGTTATTGTCGGTTATTAATAACCTCAACCCGGTACAAACTACTCAACCAGCATCATTACCAGATTCATTATTTACCGCAAATCATAATTTAGATTGGATAGACGGGTCAACACTATTTACTCCTGCACTTAGAAACAAATTAAAGGAAATATATAAGTATCGCAACCAGGCAAATAATGTATTCATAAAGCCAGGTTACGATAAAGTGGCTTTTAGTGGGGAGAAGCAATATGAAAATATGGCTTTTCCCAATCAAAATTATCGCCTGCTTTTTTTAGCAAGGTTCTGGAATATCATTTATTATTTTGCGCCCTATAAATATATTATTGGTGAGGATTGGGATAATGCGTTGACCAGATTTATTCCCCAAATAATGAATGCTGTTGATAGGTTAACCTATTATAAAATATTGCTTAAAATGGCGGCATCCCTGCATGATGGTCATGCACAACTAACTTTATCTGATAATGAAGCGCCAATAAATGAGCTTGTTTTTGGGAAATACACAGCACCTTTATATTTAACCATTATTAAGGATACTGTTATTGTAAGGAAACGGGCCAACGATTCGTTATGTGATGAAGCAAATATTCAAAAAGGGGATATAATTTTAAGTGTTAATAATATTCCAATTAAAAAAAGAATGGCCCAGCTAAAGCCATATGTATCTGCCTCAAATAGTGCAGGTTTAAATGAACTTATAACCCGGGTATTATTAAACAGCACCGATGCTTTTCAAAAATTAGAAATTAAAAGAGGCCGACAAATTTTTACAGTAAAAGTGCAATGTATTTTAGCTTCCGAAAAAAAGTGGGGAGATATTCAGAATTATACTGCTAACAACACCGGCTATAAAACAATAGGCAACTCAATTGCATACGTTTATGCCATGCAGGTTTGGAAAGGCAATATGGACACCATCAAATCATTAATAAAAAGCCATAAAGCCGTGATATTTGATGGCAGAAACTATCAGAATAATGGAAATGTTTTTTACAGTCTGTTTGATGTTTTTTTACCTGCTCCAAAAATTATAAATATGTCAACCCAAATAATGCCCGCAAATCCGGGTTATTTTGAGTGGAAACCATCAGCAAAAATAGGGCGCGTAAATAATTCTGTATATAAAGGTGAAGTGGTAATATTGGTTGATGAAAGGGCGCAAAGCCAGGGCGAATATACCGCCATGGCATTCCAAACCATTCCAAATGCTGTTACCATTGGCAGTTCTACAGCAGGTGTCGATGGGGTACAAACTTATATCCCCATGGGTGGAAAATTAAAACTTTCGTATTCGGGTTACGGAGTATTTTATCCCGACAAAACTCAAACTCAACGTAAAGGTGTTAAAATTGATATACCTGTAAATAAAACTGTTGAAAGCGCTATAAAAGATGAAGATGTTGTATTTAATGCTGCTTTAAAATATTTGAAGGAAAAAGGAATAAATTGATTTTTACGGCACCAACATTTTCCTAAAAGCCAAACTATCACCTTTAAAAACATCAAAATCAACAGTATGATTAATGCCGGTTACCCGTGCCTGTTCTGAATGTTGCCAGAATGCCCAATTGGTTGAAGCGTTTACGGGCAGCTCTGGCTGGTTATAATAAGCTATCCATAAATTGTAATCACCAAAATATCCGGCTAAATAGTCGCGGTAAAAACTTAACCCCGAATATATAATAGGTTTGGTATGCGTTTTTTCATCTACTAAAGTTAAAAAATCCTTCAGCTCGGCGCGCATTTTTTCGGGACTGGCGCCGTATAGCCTTTCCACATCAACCACCATGGGCATATCGCCTTTTTCAATCTTTACGTTTTGCAGGAAAAAGCGTGCCTGCCATTTGCCGTTTTTTTCGGGATGAAAATAATGATAGGCCCCGCATATAATACCTGCCTTCGGGCCCTCGCGCCAGTTGCGTTGAAAGTAAGGATCTACGCTCAGTAAACCTTCTGTCGCTTTTATAAAAGCAAAGGTAATATGCACGCTGTCCTCTTCCATTTCTTTTACCTTTTGCCAGTCTATTTTACCTTGAGCGTATGACACGTCAATACCATGAATGGCATATTTTTGAGGTATGCGGATATTAAAACTTTTATAGGTACGATAATTAGGGTTTTCACCGGAATCTATCAACCATCTCCAGGTAGAAGAAAATAATTTTAGTACATACCCATAATAAAAAGGGGAGAGCAGGATAAGCAATAACCCGGCTATCATTATCTTAACCCACATGGATGTACCCTTGCTTTTCTTCTTCCGCGGCGTAGCTTTTTTCTTTACCGGTGATTTTTGGACTACGCGGGGCTTTTTTACTGGTGGCACGGTATCAAAAATAGAAAAAATTAGGGTGTTGTAACCTTATTTATTAAGTTTGTTGGTAACTGGTAATGTATGTCGTTATCAATGAAAATATTAAACTTCTATCCTTTATGAAAAAAGCCTTATTGAGTGCGGCAGCATTAATTTTAACGTTTGCAGCAAGCCAATCATTTGCGCAAACGCAATCTAAAACTACGGTTACACCTCGCAAAACGGTTACAAAAACCACCACTGTAGTTTCTAAAAAGCCAACCGCAGCCGATTTGGCGCAAGGAAAAGCGCTGCTTGCAAAGTCCGACTGTTTAACCTGCCATAAATTAGATACCAAGGTAATTGGCCCTGCGTATAAGGACGTAGCCAAAAAATATCCGGCAACAGAAGCCAACTACCAAAAGCTAACAAAAAAAGTAATTGATGGCGGTAGCGGTAACTGGGGGGCAATAGCTATGGCGCCGCATCCACTGCCACCTGCCGATGTTAAAAAAATGATAGAATATATACTGTCTGTTAAGTAAACTAAAATGAGAAGTATCACCAAAACTTATTGCCCCATAAATGCAACCACATTAGGCGTTGTTGCCATGCTGTTAATTTGTACTACAACGTTGACGGCTTTAGCGCAGGCACCTAAGGTATTGGTGTATTCTAAAACTGCCGGGTATCACCATGCATCCATAGCGGCAGGGATTGTCGCTATTAAAAAATTGGGAGCTGAAAATAATTTTGAGGTAGACACCACTACCGATGTTAAAAAGTTCACTGACGCCAATTTAAAACAATACGCTACGCTTATATTCTTAAGCCCGACAGGCAGCGGCGTGTTTAATGACTCTACCGAAAAAGACGCTTTCAAGCATTTTATTGAACGTGGTGGTGGCTATGTAGGTATACACGCAGCCAGCGATTTTGAATACGATTGGCAATGGTATGGTAATTTAGTGGGCGCTTATTTTAAAGCTCACCCCAAACCACAGGAAGCCGTAATAGATGTTGTTGATCCTAACTTTATAGCGACAAAGGGTCTGCCCAATCCATGGAAAAGGCTTGATGAATGGTATCACTTTAGTTGGGTAGCTAATAATTTGCATATTCTATTAAATTTAGAAGAAAGCACGCTTGATTACACAGGTGCTGCCGCCAATATAAAAATGGGTGCTAATCATCCCATAGCATGGTACCATAATTTTGATGGCGGCCGGTCGTTTTATACCGCACTTGGCCATACGGATGAATCGTATACAGATCCATTGTTTTTAAACCACCTGCTTGGCGGTATTAAATACGCTATGGGTAGTAAGTATAAGGGTAAGTAATTCCCTTTTACGAAAATAATTCCCTGTCCCTTGCCTTTTGCGGATTACTGTAATCTTCGTCCCACCAGGGTAATTGCCCGGCTGCGGGTGGCGTATGCAGATATATTTTATTACCAGCAACGGCACCTTTTTGCACAGCATCCCTAAACTCGTAATGGTCAAACATGGCTACCGCCTCTATCATGTACGATACGGCAACACGGCGGTCCTGTATCATTAACAGGTTCTCGGCATTCGCAGTATCGGCGGTGGCCGAGAAATTGTACGACCCCGTATAAACCTTTGCGGTAGGCTTGTCAAAATCTATCACCACAAATTTATGATGCATGCGGATGCCCGAACCGGTTGATACTTCGGCTTTAAATGGCTCGGGGACATTTTTTAACAATCCTGCGGGAAAAGAAATTGGCGCGTTCCCATCGGGACGTTGTATCTCAAGCCCCTTCACGCTATGATCCGAAATTCCATAAACAAACAGCGAATTATTGCTTACTACCTTTTCAATAGCCGTAAGTATAGGGCTACCGGGTTTTTCCTGGTACAAAAATGCCAGCGAGTAAAACAGGCTCGATGTGGTGCCCGCAATATCGTTCCCAATGCTTTTAAGCACCGCGTTTGTTGGGCTATGCGGTGAAAAGGCAACCTGGGCTTTTACGCTGGGTAATTGCAGGTCGTTCCAATTGGCCGAAGGTGTTTGGTCAAAACCACTTGCCGAATCTATATTATCCCATATGTTTTTGAAGGCGTCAAATGCAATTTGAGTGGGTATAGCGCCGTGTGCAATTACGGCATTGTTATTTTGAATAAAAAACCCACGCCACGAAAAATTGGTCGACCCAAAAACTACCGTATTAATGGTACCATTTACGGCAATCATTTTATTATGCTGTAACTGGCCCATGTGCTGGCGTTGTACATTAGTTGCTCCGGCAGATACAGATAATTTTTGCTGCGCCATATTCTCCGCCGAACCCGCTTTACTATGATCTCCTTCATCATCAATAATAACCATTAAACGGGTGCCTAATTGCACCAGCCTGTCTACAATTTCAGGTTCGTTCAAGTCATATGCAGCCACTTTTACCTGCGCTGTAGTATCGGCTATGGCGTCATCTAATACTTTAAGTATTGCTGCGCGTGCTTCAAAGCCCATCCATGTATAAGCAGCATCTTTATTGGGATCGGTAGGTATGAAAGTTAGGCCACTGGCGTTATTGGGCGGTAATAATTTAGAAGTATTGCCGCTTGGTGCAAAACGCTCTAAAAATGCCTGCGATGCCACAAATCCCCTTGTAAAAGCAACATTTAATTCGCCCGGGTAAGTTTCGCTTTTTAGCTGGATGGCCGCTTCCTGGAAATCGCCATAGGTTAACTGCTGTTTTACATCCATAAAAACAGGAGTAACCCGGTAGGTGAAATCGCCATCTATATCTGAATTATACGGAAAATGTATCCACCTGAATTTTTGAATGGGCGATAACCGGCTAGATAAAATATTGGGATTTACGTTACCGTCATTTTGCAAAAATGATAGCCGGTTATTTACCGGGTAAAATACCGTGCCGCCCGGCTCCATATACTCTACGGCAAAGCCCACAAAATTTAGCGGCGGTTTGCCGTTTAACCAGTTCATACCCAGCAGGACCATGCCCTCGCCCCTAAAAACTTTTAACGAAAACAAAGCTTTGGCGTTGGTGCCGCTAACTTCAAAATTTGGTGCAGATGCCATAATAATGATGATAAAGGTTTAATAGCGTTTAACTACTGCTAAATTATTTACAATAAATAATATACAATACCGTGAAAACACCCTTTTTTATACCGTTTTTTACACAGTTGTTAATGAACAGGATTTTGAGCCACGCCACAACAAATTGCACTTACTGTTGTTAAATAACATATCACGATTTACTTACTAATATAATAGTATCTTGACTCCTGGTTATTACATCTTGATTCTTTAAATAAAATGGATATTAATGCATTAAAAGCTACTGCCGCAGCACTAATGGCAGGGCATAAAGGACTGCTGGCAATGGACGAAAGCCTGCCCACCGCCAATAAACGTTTTGCCGAAGCAGGCATACCTCAAACCGAAGAATACCGCCGCGCCTACCGCGAAATGATAGTAACCACACCCCGCCTGGGCGATTGCATAAGCGGCGCAATATTGTTTGATGAAACTATTTACCAATACACCAAAAGCGGAGTGCTGTTTATTGATATATTGAAACAACAGGGTATTATCCCCGGCATTAAGGTGGATGCAGGTACGGTTGATCTAGCAGGTTTCCCCGGCGAGAAAATAACCGAAGGATTAGATGGCCTGCGCGATCGATTGAAAAAATATTATGAATTGGGCGCGCGTTTTTGCAAATGGCGCGCGGTTATAACCATTGATAAAGATATTCCTACTGATGGCTGTATAGAAGCCAATACCCATTTGCTGGCGCGATACGCGGCCCTTTGCCAGGAAGCAGGTTTGGTGCCCATTGTTGAGCCCGAAGTGTTAATGGACGGCAATCATACTATTGAAAGATGCTATGATGTAACCGCCAAAACTTTACAGGCGCTGTTTACCCAATTGCAAAACCAGCGGGTTGACCTGCATGGCACTATACTGAAACCTAATATGGTTATAGCCGGTAAAAATTGCCCAAAACAAAACAGCATCAATGAAGTAGCCATGGGTACCGTAAACTGCCTTACAGAAAATGTACCTGCATGGGTTGCAGGTGTGGCCTTCCTATCCGGCGGGCAATCTTCACAGGATGCTACAGCACATTTAAACGCCATGCACGTTATTTATCATAACCAACTGCCCTGGCCGCTTACCTTTTCATTTGCCCGTGCCATACAACAACCCGCGTTAGAAATTTGGAAAGGCAAAGATGAAAACGTAGCCGAAGCACAAAAAATACTCTACCACCGCGCATCGCTGGATAACGCGGCAAGGAGAGGGGAGTATAGGGTGGAAATGGAATAGATGTTTAAGTCTGCTTCATTCAACCCAAAACATCATTTCAATATTGTGCCTTATTTCAAAAGGTAAGCCAGGTTGGGTTACATGAACACTTATAACGTTATTGCCTTTAATCTCTACGCAATCCATTATATTGAGCTTTGAGTTTTCGAAATAATTCTCATGCTGCCGTTCAATTGCTTTAAGGTATTTTATGGCAAAATCGTTGTTTGACATGTTGAATAGTTAAGTTATATAAAACTAACTCACTATAATCAATTAAAAATGACGTATGTCACTTTATGTATTTTAATTATATCGGGTTTTATGAATATTGACTTTGATTTGCACAATGGAGGAAACCGTACTCCTTCTGATTGTGAATGAATTGCGCAGACTTCAGCCTTTTTTCTAAATCAAACTCGATATAATATTGATACTCAATGCTACAATAGCTGTATTAAAGGCAAACGAAATAAGGCCGTGTATCCAGGCCAGGCGACGGATATCGCGGGCCGAAATTTCAACATCCGATACCTGGAAGGTCATACCAATAACGAAGGAGAAATACACAAAATCTAAGTAGTCGGGTTCGGTTTCATCCGGGAATTGCAGGCCGCCGTAGGGGCGGGTTTTGCCATCGTCGGTATCGGTATCATAATACATGTGAGCATAACGCAGGGTAAACAGCGTATGCACCAGCCACCACGATACAATAACCGATGCCATTGCTAATAAAACATGTTCGGTTACTACCGCCTGGCCCTGTCCTTTGGTCGATCGTAATAAAAATAATATGGCGCCCAAACTAACCACCGAGGCTACTATCGCAAACAAAAAAATAAGCGTACGGCTCGAATCTTCCAGGCTGGCTATTTTTTTTATCTCGCGCGGATGCGCCTTTAGAATAATTATCCAATCCAGGATAATAACCGTTAGCGCGAACGATATCCACGTTGCCAGTGCCACAACTGGCGCGGTAAAGGAATTGCGTATGCAAAAAAACACGATAACCGATATACTTAATGCGGTAAATAACCGGTATTGCGCATCTAACCTGAAATATAAATGATTAGGAAGTTTGAAATTTGCAGATGATCTCGTTTTTTCGGGCATAGTATTTTTTAGTTCATGGTTCATAGATCATGGTTCATAGTTTTTATAGTTCACAATTTGTGGTTCATAGATTATTACATTAATATTTATTGGATATAGCTATGAACTATGAACCATCAACTATGAACTAAATTATTTCAATAACGCGACCAACTTGTCCGTCTTCTAACCGCACCTTTATACCGCGCGAATGGTACGCCGAACTGGTCAACAAGTCTTTTACAAACCCACGTGTGCGCTTGCCTGATCGTTGATCCTTTTTTAGGATAATATCCACTTCAAGGCCAGGGTAAATATCGCTTCTGTTTTGTCCGTTCATTGGGTTACGTTGCCGAAATATCGGCATTGTTTAACAATATACCTAATGCTTTGTTGGCGGCATCATCGTCAAACCCAACGGAAGGGTCGGTTGCTACCCAGCGACGTTTAATATATTCGGGCAGTGTGTTTAAGGAATAGTCGTCATCCAGTATAACATAGTTAGTATTTGCGCCATGTTGCTGTACCCATTCTTTAATTTCGGTTGCGCGGTCCATCATTTTATTAAAAGGTAAATCATTAATAAAAGCTACTTCTTTAATATCTATATCCCGGGTTTGAAAAAGTTCCACCCATTTTTTGGCAGTGTAGCTAACGCGATGATTGGAGGTTAAGACTATGTGGGCATCCAACGTATAAACCAGGTGCGCTAAATTTGCTGCCGCGATCTCGGTAAACGCCCTAAAGCCGTCAGCTAATGTTGGTATATCGTCAGACGTTTGGGGCAACATTACACCGTCTATATCGAGGAGGATGGTCATTAGTTTACCTGGCAGCAGCTACTAATTGGCTTTTAAGAAATCAGTTATTGTTTTATCAAACAAGACTTCATTAGCCGGATCGTATCCATCAAAATGTTTTAGCAGGTTTCTTTTATCATCAACAAAATATATCTGCGGTATACCATTCAAATTATATTGAGCCTCAATGCGTTTCATTGATGCAGAGTCAATTGAAAGCTGTTGCCATGACATTTTTTGCTCGCCAAGTGCCTTTTTCCAGGCGCCCTTGTTAACATCTATTGATACGCTTACCATTCTAAACCTGTTATCTTTAACTTTTGCCGCTATTGTTTTTAATGATGGTATTTCCATTTTACAAGGGCCGCACCAACTTGCCCAAAATATTAACATGTTAAGTTTTTTGGTAGTGTCTATCATGTTAAATTGCTTGCCGGCCGCATCAGTTAGCAGGCTATTAGGTTTTTTATCCTTCTCGCCGGGGCGTGTATCTAAAAAATTCTTTATTAATTTGGCGCTATAACCCTGTTGGGTATTTGCGTCAAACGCGTTAAACATTTGTTTCAGCTCGTCATTAGTTACCTCAAATTTCATATTGGCTAATGCAAATATGCCATAATAGGCATCGGGCATTTCTTTGATCGACCTTATAAAACCATCTACCTGTTTTTTATGAACTGCAGGGTTTTTGCTCACGGCTATAAATGGCATATCAACGTGTTGAAAGCGAAATTTATTTTGCAGGCCGGCTTTTAGGGTGATCCCTTTATCTTTGGCTATCACACCGGTCAATTCTATTGTACCAGGCTCCATTAAAAATTCATGGTACCAGTGTGTTTTTCCATCATTAGGTGCAAACGGATCTATTATACTTAAAGAAAGCTTTCGGTCTTTTGAGGTAATATACACCAGGTGCGGCTCATAAGCCGTGTCCGGGTGGAAGCTAAATGTAAATGAATCGTTTATCACCTGTGCAGAATCGATGGGTGCACCATTTATAGGGTATAAATTATGCAGGTATACCCATTTGGTACTCAGCCCTTTTATATTTCCTTTAATTTCAATTTTATTGTTTTTTATAGAATGAGGATTGCTATTTTCTGCATTTTTTTCACGGCAGGATAATGCGAATAAAGGCAACGCGAAAAACAGAATATTGATCGGGTTTTTAATAGGGCTCATGATTGGTGGTTTATAAAAGCAATATATTGATTTATAATAACACCACCCTATCATATAACGGTTTTGTTACTCTCGCTATCAGGTTGCCCGTGACGACACGGACAATGGAGTTGTTATTACTTTACCAACCCATCAATCGCTTTCGCAACCTTTTCAAAATTAAAGCTGCTTAAAATAGCATCCATAGCTACGGTAATTTCCGCGTTACCCAAGTTGCCTATACTTCCTTCATGAGTATGGTTAACTTGTTTATCAGGATTAAAATTGCCTTGTTCAATAGCCGCGCCAACCTGTTTATAAGCATCGCGGAAAGGCGTGCCGCTTAAAACTAGTCGGTTAACTTCCTCAACACTGAATAAGTAGGCATATTTAGGGTCGGTAAGAATATCCGTTTTTACCGTAATGTTTTGCAGCATAAAGGTTGCCATATTCAGGCAGTTCTTCAGTTCAGTAAAAGCCGGAAACAATAATTCTTTAAGCAATTGCAGTTCGCGGTGGTAGCCCGATGGCAGGTTGGTGGTCATCATGGCCACATCATTAGGCAGGGCTTGTATGCGGTTGCATTTACCGCGCATAATTTCCCAAACGTCGGGATTTTTTTTATGCGGCATGATGCTGCTGCCGGTGGTCAGCGTATCGGGATAGCTTACAAAGGCAAAATTCTGGCTTAAGTACAACGCCTGGTCCATGGCCATTTTAGCCAGCGTAGCAGCAATGGACGATAATGCCTGCGCTATTATCCGCTCTGTTTTACCACGGCCCATTTGGGCATATACTACATTGTAGTTTAAGCTGTCGAACCCCAATAGTTCGGTTGTCATGGTGCGGTTCAATGGAAACGAAGAACCATATCCGGCAGCCGACCCTAACGGGTTTTTATTGGTGATCTTATAAGCGGCTAATACCAGCTCAAGGTCATCGGCCAGGCTTTCGGCATAAGCACCAAACCATAACCCGAACGACGACGGCATAGCCACCTGTAAATGGGTATAGCCCGGTAATAAAACGTCTTTATATTTTTCGCTAAGCGATATTAACTGGCGGAATAAAGTTTCCGTTTCTTCAACTACCTGTTGTAATTCGTGGCGGAAGAATAGCTTCAGGTCAACCAGCACCTGGTCGTTACGAGAGCGGCCACTATGTATTTTTTTACCGGCATCGCCAATACGCTGGGTAAGCAGTAGTTCAACTTGTGAATG
>Ga0206854_1195_pt1 | contig 14016 bp, 10 predicted proteins | sample Alteio_BWOrgCont_50_FD_152870 | JGI IMG/M metagenome (GOLD analysis project Ga0206854, IMG submission 152870) | Enriched cells from forest soil in Barre Woods Harvard Forest LTER site, Petersham, Massachusetts, United States -... | ecosystem: Environmental > Terrestrial > Soil > Temperate forest >...
AGTGGAGCGACTCATTATCCTCTCTGATAAAAAAATAACTTTAGCGGATGTAGAGACCTATATAATGCTGAAATAGCGGGGTTACCTCACCCAATCGCCTCCTTCAAATCCTCTATCAAATCATCTGCATCTTCTATCCCCACACTTAGCCTGATTAGGGAATCTACCAGGCCGTTTTTGACCCGCTCTTGGCGGGGTATGGAAGCATGGGTCATGGTGGCCGGGTGGCCGATGAGCGATTCTACGCCTCCCAAGGATTCCGCGAGGGAAAAAAGGTGGGTCTTTTTAAGCACGGATACGGCTGCGGCCATATTATCGTCTTTGAGGGTAAAGGATATCATGCCCCCAAAACCACGCATTTGCTTCTTGGCAATGTCATGGTTGGGATGGTCTTCAAAACCTACCCACAGCACCTTGCCTACTTTTGGGTGGGAGCGCAGGTAGTGGGCTATGGCGGCGCCGTTTTCGCAGTGGCGCTGCATACGCACATGCAAAGTCTTGAGGCCCCGGAGCACCAGCCAGCAATCTTGCGGGCCCGGTACCGCGCCGCAACTGTTTTGTATAAAATGGAGGCGCTCCTCCAGCCCGGAGTCATTCAGGATAAGCGCGCCATGCACCACGTCGGAATGGCCGCCGAGGTACTTGGTAGCGGAGTGCAAAACTATATCCGCGCCCAACGCCAATGGGTTTTGCAGGTAGGGCGAAGCAAATGTATTATCGCAAACCAGCAGCAGGTTGTGTTTTTTCGATATTTCGGCACATGCGGCAATATCTATTACGTTCAGCAACGGGTTGGTAGGCGTCTCTATCCATATCATTTTCGTATTGTTGTTCACGTATCGCGTTATGTTTTGGGCATCGTGCATACCTATAAAATGAAAGACGATGCCATAGTTGGCAAATACTTTCGTCATGATACGGTAGGTGCCGCCATATAAGTCGTTAGATACAATCACTTCATCACCGGGCTTCAGGAGTTTCATCACTGCGTCCGTAGCCGCCATGCCACTGCCGAAACAAAGGCCATACTTGCCGCCTTCTATGGCCGCGAGCGCGTGTTGCAATACGGTACGGGTGGGGTTTTGGGTGCGGGCGTATTCATAACCCTTATTTTCGCCGGGGCCTGCCTGCACATAAGTAGAGGTCTGGTATATAGGCGTCATAATAGCACCGGTAGTGGGGTCGGGCGATATGCCGGCATGGATCAGTTTGGTATTTAGTTTGTAGTTTTTGTTTGGCATTTTTATAGTTTTTGTTTTGTTTGTTTCAGATTTGACAACTTTTGGAAAGTTGTCAAATCTTATTCAGCATCACAGCGGCATATCTATCCGCACCTGCTTCGAGAATGGCCGCCCCTTGGCGTCTTTGCCTTCTATTTTCCACATTACGGAGCGGAGGGTAACATAAAGCGGCCTTTGGTCAGCGGAGCGTACATTGTGCAGGCTGCTTACCCACTCCTCCACTTTACGCCTGCTGTAATGGCGGCGTTTTGCTGCTTGCTCTACGGCCCTGCGGATGGTGGCTGCATTGGCGTCTGAGCCTTCCAATGATTTCGCGTCAAGGCCGGAAATACGGTAGGTTCCGTTGCTGCCCACTATCGGGTCCCACGCAGATGTGTTCGACAATCCCTCCACAGGCAGGGTGCCTAAATTGTTTTTCAATATGGTAATTACCTGGTAGCGCTGGGAAACTTTAGTTACGTTGCCCGTTACTTTGAGCATATTGCCATTAATATTCCCGCTCACAAATGTAAATACAGCGCCCGGTGCGTGGAGCAGGTTTTTATTCCCGGATTGCTTGGCATTTACATTCAGGATAAATACCGACACATCCTCAAAGTCGGCGCTGAGGCCGTTAAGGGGTGTTGGTGTTTTAGCCGGCTGTGTTGCGGCTGTTTTGTTTTTATTATCCGTGTCAGTGGCGTCGGGCTTTGCTTGCCCTGCGGTATCCTTTTCTTCAACGCTGGGGGGTATATCGGGTTTCAGGTCGGTTACGAGGTCCTGGAGTTTTTGGGGGTCGTTTTCGGTAACAATGGTCGAGGTGTCCCCCAGCCTTATGGGCCCGTGGTTTTGGGCGGGCATGTCTTGGCAGGAAAGGAAAAAGAATACCGCGCCCGCCGGCAATGCTAAAAGTCTGAACCATGCCTTCATCTGTAAAGAATTTATTTTTTTGAATGGCGACGCGCCCACCGTTGCTTATATTTCTTCTACGAAAGTAACGCAGAATAAACCAAATGTCAAAAGTCAAAAACAAAATAATAAACCGGCTGCTACAATTTAGCCCTGACCCCTTTTACTTCGCCTGCCGTAACCGCATTGCCGCTGTTGCCAAAACTGCTGTTTACGTAAGTAAGCACGGACGCTATTTCATCGTCATTGAGCGGTTGGGGCGGCATGGCGCTGTTATATTTCTTGCCGTTCACTACCAGCTCCCCGGTAAAGCCCTTGATTACCTGGCTGATTGTTTTTTCTTTGTCAGCCAGGAAATCTGATTTTGCCAAGGGCGGATAGGTGTTTGGCAACCCTTCCCCATTCGCCTGGTGGCAAGTGATGCACGTCCTTTTATAAATTGCCTCGCCTGATGCAGGCGCTGCGGCGGCGGGCGCACTTTCGGTTTCAGGCGCAGTGGGGGCATTGCCACATGAGCATACGCAAAAGACAGTAATCGCGGTAGCTGCCGCTAAGTATATTTTCTTCATTTTACGCAAGTGAAATACAATTGTTTGTATTTGCAAACAAAATAAGTAAATTTATACGGATTCCCGAAAAAATGACGAAAAACTTATTTTGCCATACCATTATTATCATTGTTTGTGCAGCGCTTTTTTCCTGCGGAAATAGTGGCAATACCCATGTCCCGCCACAGGCAACAGAGATGGTGAAATACCCGGAAAAAAAAGAAATGATATTGCTCACCGACCGGCCACCCCAGTTGGAAACCCCATTAAAGATATTCAGGCAGGACATTACACCCAATGATTATTTTTTTGTGCGCTGGCATTTATCCCAAATCCCCTCAAAAATTGATATAGATACTTTCCGGTTGCACATTGGCGGCGCGGTGGATAAAACACTGGCGCTATCCATGGACGACCTGAAAACCAAGTTCCCCGCTGATTCAATGGTTGCCCTTGCCATTTGCGCCGGAAATTCACGGGCCACATTCCAGCCTAAGGTTCCGGGAAGCCAGTGGAATAACGGGGCTATGGGCAATGCCAATTGGAAGGGCGTAAGGCTAAAGGATATACTGGCTTATGCAGGCGTAAAAAAAGGTGCGGTCAACGTTACTTTCCAAGGGCTGGACAATGCGCCATTGCCCGGTACGCCCGCGTTTGTAAAATCACTTGACGTGGGCCACGCCATTGACGGCGAAGTGATGGTAGCTTACGAGATGAACGGACAGCCCCTTCCCATGCTGAATGGCTACCCTTTAAAGCTGGTGGTGCCGGGCTGGTATGCTACTTACTGGGTGGGCTCGCTTGCCACAATAAAAGTGCTAACCGATACGTTCAGTGGTTTCTGGATGAAAACCGCATACCGCATACCCAAGTCAGGCCCAAATGAAACACCTGATAGCCTCGCCAAGGCCACAGTACCCATCAGCACTATTAATTTGCACTCCATTTTTGTAGAGCCGGATACCAGCGAACCTGTGAGTGCAAATAAACCATGCCTGGTAGAAGGGCTGGCATTCAATGACGGAACGGGTATCCAAAAAGTAGAGCTTTCCCTGGACGGCGGTAAGACATGGACAGAGACGAATTTAAACCCTGAATTAGGCAAATACTCATGGCGGCGGTGGAAATATACCTGGACGCCAAATGCCAAAGGGCTGTATCATTTACAAGTAAGGGCAACAGATAATAAAGGCCATGCGCAAGTTGAAAAACAGTGGAACAGGAGCGGTTATGCACGGGGGTTTATTGAACATTTAGACGTTAACGTGAATTAAATTCTTATGAATAACAAAGCGGTTTACATACTCGTGGCTACCTGTTGCATTGCCCTCCTTTGTTATGGTTGCAGGCGGCAAAAACAAGAGGCGTATACACCGCCGCCAAATACCATTTCTATAAATGGCAGTGTGCATGAAATGACACTATATCCCGAAACTCCGCCTGATTTTCCCGAGCATGAAGGCAAAGCAGAATTTGTATCCTACTGCGCCATTTGCCATACCCTTAAATACGTAACCATGCAGCCCGATTTCCCAGCAAAGACATGGAACGCGGAAGTGGACAAAATGGTACATAAGTATAATGCGCCTATTGATTCTGTTACTTGTAAGAAGATTGTGGCTTACTTGGTAGCGGTGAAAGGGAAGAAGTAGATTTGAAATGAAATCCTATACCCGTTCGTTGCAAATTTAAAGGTAGCCTTTAAATATTCCAAAGTCACACTTTAAATTTACAAAACCGAAGAGGGATTAAAAAACCACGTTTTTTATCCCGGTCCAAGTTTCTTTTATCTGCATAGAATCAAGGGTTTTATTAGTTATGGCTACTTCTGAAATAGCGCCGACATAATAATGCTGGTTTACAAAATTGCCTATGTATAATTTTTTGTCGGTATAAACTATAGGTTTCCCTATGTAGCATCGCAACAATGACTGTCCGTTTCTATATATTTCTATTCTATCAGGAAAAACATTCATGACAAAATAATACCACTCATTGTATGGCATGGAAACTTCGCACCCATTCCCGCTGACCGAAAAGAAATAATTGTCGGAATTAAAAATATTGCCGATTACAAAGCCAGTAGAATCAATAGTATTGCCGGCGAGGATGGCGCCATTGTATATCTGTTGTTTCGAATAAAATAGCACTTCTACCGAAAATTCATGGTTTAAACCCAACGGCTTAATTCCCGAAGCATCTGCCGCCCGTAAATTTAGACCGGCGGTATCATCGGTGTATTTCCGGTGGATCAAAAGGTAGTCCGGATGGTTGAAAAATGTATCGGCGGGTATCTTGGTTTTCCTTTTTTTGAGTAAGGAAAGGGTTGTATGGTTAGCAACGAATTCATAGGACGCCGCCATTACAGCAAATGAATGAGCCAAGATAGGGTAGTTGGAAGCAACCGGTTCAATAAACACATCGTAAGATGAATCTCTCAAATTGTTTTCAATCCGGGACAAATCAGCTTGTAAAAACAAATCCCCGAGCCCGGGAATAAATGCCGATTCCCTTTTGCTTCCGTCAAAAAATATCCCGTCCTCCCGCTTTGAAGTGAATAAAAACAGTTTCTGGTGCTCTTTTGATTTTTCAATAAAAAAAGCTTTGTTAGCCGCTATATCGCTTTGCTGCGTAGCTTGCGTGTCCTTATCATTTTCCTGAAAAACCAAGTCCTTTATTTCCGGGATATTATATACCAGCTCAAAAAAAGAAAAGGCTATAAAAGATAGAAAAACGATGAACAGCATATTTAGCAGCAATACATTGTGCTTTTTAACTATGCCCCATAACTCGTCTCCAAATAAAGTGAGTAATATAAAACAGAAGCCGGAGCTAATAGAAAAATTATAGTTGTGGCTCCTGCCCTCGAAGTAAACAAAATATCCGAGCCCAACCATAGACACCAATAATATAATCGCCGCTTTGGTCGTAACCTCTTTTTTATAGAGCTGTATCGCCGGGTATATAAACCCCGTCATCAAAATCAGCGCCATTAAATTCCACGGATGTACTAAAGACATAGGCAGTAGCCCAAAACCTAATTTACCAAAAACAAGGATGGTGCTAAATAGTAGCCCGAGGTCTGGCGCGCGCCCATAAAATAGGTAAATGATACATTCATAAAAAAGAAAGACCACTGCGACCGACCCAATTCCTGACACTATATGAAGAAGTATTTTCTTTTTATTTACGACGCCGCTACTGTTGTAAAAATCGAAGTAGATATTAGCGACAAACCATGCTATATACGATACCAACCCCATTTCCGGGTTCCATAAAATAGCAAAGGACATTACAATACAGATAAAAAAATATCGTTTTAAGGAGGGTCTTTTAAAATATAAATGGGCCAATACTAAAAGGGTACTTGGAATAATGTACCTGATGGGATAATATGAAAAAACACTGTCGAACGGACCGGAAAGTTTGAATTGAAAGTATGGGAAAAACAAAACGGCCGCAAACCCAAGGATCAAAATTATCTTATTACTGACATACTGCTTTAGGAAATATAAATTCATCAGGAATGAGCCTCCGGCGAGCAGGGACATTACCAGCGAAAACTTGAAAATGTTTAGGCCTATAATTTTGAAAACCGGGTTTAAAAATTCGGGATAAAGCCCATAGGTATTGGTAAAATGACCCACAAGCATAGGCAATCCTCCATATACCTGGGTCATAGAAAAATAAACCGCATCAAAATCAATTTTGTTTTGGTTGGTGTACGGGAAATAGAACATATTCATTAAAACGATTGCCATGACTGCTGCAATTGCAAATGCATACAATACGGCAGGCATTATCAGCTTATACGCCGCCTTATTTTCCCAATGGTGATTTTTTAATCCGGTAAAAAACACAACGCCCAATACCGGAACAATAATAAATAAGTACGCCCACAAATAATCGCCGAGCAGAAACCCGCTAAAATAAAACTCGAAATTGGTTTTTCCCGTTATGTCACGGCTTGTATTGGCCCAATGTCCTTCCTCTGCGGCAAAGGGGTTTGCGGCTGCAAAATCGAAATATACCAAGCAGATGATAAAAACCAACAGCAGTGCAGAAAGAAATGTAAACCAACCTGCGGACGTAAGTTTCTTCACAATTTGTATCCTTGGAAAAAGAACGTAAAACCCAAACATAGCTGGTACCATAGTAATGACGGCACAGCGGAAAAGAAGGGCTTCCAATGGTTTAGGAGATGCGGCATCCCCTTCAGCCAGTATTTTATGGGCTAATATTTTTAACGCAGCTACATCCGGATGGTAAACCTGTAGGATAATAACAGCTATAACTAAGTAAACCATTATAGCGCCAATAATAGAAAATACCCGCCGGAGCGATTCTTCCCGTAGGCCGTTTGCCTGTTCATCGGCGCTACTTACATCCGGCGCAGTTTCAGGCATGTTCAGTGGCCGGACTACGCTTTTATCTCGTTGTTTTTCTTTTTGACCGACATTCATGGCAAACGGATTATTAGGCTTTAAGAAAGAATGTTTACTCAAAAGTCATAAAAAATAGTATTAAATTGAAGTATTTTTGCAGCAAATCCATATAATGGTTAGTTACGAACAGATTTTTGAGAATAATAAAAAATGGGTTTCCGAAATGGTTGCTAAAGACGCCAGCTTCTTCGAAAAACTCGCGCGCGACCAAACGCCTGATTATCTGTATATAGGATGTTCGGACAGCCGCGTCCCAGCCAATGAGATCATGGGCCTGGAGCCCGGCGATGTTTTTGTGCACCGCAATGTGGCTAACCTTGTAAATAATACCGACCTGAATGTTATGGCGGTAATCAACTTTGCCGTAAAGCACCTTGATGTAAAGCATATCATTGTATGCGGGCATTACAACTGTGGCGGGGTGAAAGCGGCCATGATACCTAAAGATATGGGCATACTGAACCCTTGGCTGCGCACCATACGTGATGTGTACCGGATGCATGCCGCAGAACTTGACGGCATATCTGATGAACAACAGCGTTACAACAGGCTCGTGGAGCTGAATGTAACGGAGCAGGCTACTAACGTTATAAAAATAGCAGGTGTGCAAAAACGTTACCAGCAAAAAGGCTACCCAATCGTGCATGGCTGGGTATTTGACCTCCATTCCGGGATACTGATAGACCTCAATATTAATTTCAAAGCCATTCTCCATGATATACAGAAGATATATGACCTCACCGGCATAGCCTCTGAGCATAATGAGGATGGGGAATACTAATTTTATTAAAACCGGATGAGAAAAGTATTAGCCATATTCCTTTTACTGGCCTCAGGCTTGTTTAGCTCATGCCATTTTGCTCGTATGCTTATCTGGAACTTTCCTGACATACGCGATGCCAAAAAATTTCCTAAAATGGAAATACCCAAGGGCGACAATCCTTTTGTTTTCTTCGCTGCTGAAAAAAATTCACCAGTAATTCTGCCCAAAGACACTTCCCAAGAATACAGGGAATATGATTTTGAAGAATTGTTAAAAAAGACCAAAACTGTGGCTTTTATAGTCATCCGTAATGACTCTATATTATACCAGCAATACCTTAACGGGTATTCGGAGTCATCTGTAATACCGTCTTTTTCTATGGCCAAATCCTTTGTTTCCATGCTGGCGGGCATCGCTATTGACGAAGGGGCGATAAAGAGCATACATGACCCCATCACCAATTACCTGCCGGAGCTTACAAATCCCGGTTTTGAAAAGATAACCATTAAAAACCTGCTGAATATGCGGTCGGGCATAGCGTTTAACGAAAGCCCTGCCAACCCGTTTGGCGACGTTGCAAAGTATTATTACGGCGACAACCTGAAAAAATATATTACCAAACTTAAGGTAGCAAAAAAGGCAGGGCATACGTTTGAATACAAGAGCGTAAACGCGCAATTGTTGGCGATGATCGTGGAGCGCGCAACGCACAAACCGCTGGCCGAATACATGGAGGAAAAAGTATGGCAATACATAGGTGCGGAATATGACGCAAGCTGGAGCATAGACAGCCGGAAGAATAAGGAAGCAAAGGCTTTCTGCTGCTTTAACGCAAGGCCCTTAGACTTTGCCAAGCTGGGCAGGCTCTACTTACATAAGGGCAACTGGAATGGTAGGCAGGTCGTTTCTGAAAAATGGGTGAAAGAATCGTTGGACGTTTCAACCAAAAGAAACAGAAAAATGTACTCTTATATGTGGTGGCATACAAATGGCAGTAATGGCCGCGATTTTTTTGCCCAGGGCCTCATGGGCCAGTATGTATATGTATATCCCGAAAAAAATATCATCATTGTAAGGTTAGGCAAAAAATATGGCATATACTGGCTAACCCTGCTCAGGTCTATTGCAGAAGCAAACTGAAATATAGTAATCTTCTTTTGCTATAATTTATGAAAAATTAGCAGTACATTGATTGCCAAATTCTTATAGACATTATAAATGCAAAATAATTACTTAAACGCAATTATTGTTGATGACGAGACCCATGCAGTAGCTAATCTCAAAAAGCTATTGGGTATTTACTGCCCCTCAATAAAAGTTACAGATACGGCTACAGGCGCTGAATCCGCTGCTTTATTGATAAATAACCTAAAGCCCGATGTTGTTTTCCTCGATATCGCCATGCCCAAAAAAAACGGGTTTGAGTTATTGAATATGCTGGGTTACTTGCCCCTGATTGTATTTGTAACCGCCTATGAAAAATATGCACTCAACGCTATAAAAGCCGCTGCGGTTGATTTTTTGCTAAAACCGGTGAGTGTAACCGAGCTTTTGCAAGTAGAGAAAAAATTGTTGCTGATACAAGCCGTCCGGGAAAATAATCCAAATGAAAACTACAACGCCGTAGTCGGAAATCTTGTAAACATGTTGAATAATCCGGGCGTGATCAAAAAAATAACATTGCCCGATACACACGGTTACAATATCGTGGACATAGATGAGATCATGTACCTGGAAGGGGATGATAATTACACTTCTTTTTTTCTTAACAGGCATAAAAAAGTAGTGGTTTCCAAAACGCTGAAAGAATATGAAAACCTGCTGGGCGACCTGGGTTTTATGCGCATCCATAAGTCCAGTATCATTAACCTGCTTCACCTCAAAAATATAAATAAGGAAAATGGTATGGATGTGGTTATGTCTGACGGGCGGAGGCTTCCTGTGTCGAGGAGAAGGAGCAATGAGCTATTGGATAAAGCAAAACAATTTCTTACCTGATGGATAAAGCCCTTACCTATAGTGTAGCCCTTATTAGCCAGTTGCTGCTATTCACCGGTGGGCGCTCTTTAGCACAGGAGGCTACCATGAAACATTATACGGTTAAAGACGGGCTGCCGAGCGGTACTATATACAGTATGCTCAACGATTCAAAAGGGTATATGTGGCTTGCCACAGACGCAGGCGTATCGCAGTTCGACGGGCATAAGTTTACCAATTTTACGCTATCAGATGGCCTTTCTGATAATGAAGTAATAAAGATAGCCGAGGATTCAAAAGGAAGGATATGGCTGCTGGGTTTTTCAGGTACGCTATCTTATTATTGTAATGGGAAGTTTTTCAATCCGTCAAATGATACCGTGCTTAAAAAGGCCAAAATAAACGGTACCTATATTTACTTTTTTGAAGACAGGGAGTATCGCTTGTGGTTTTCGACTTATGGCAATTATACAATAATTGATAGCAATGCGGTGAAAATAATCGAGGGAAGCAAAGAGGGTATCCATGGCGAAGGAATTGTAATGAATTATTCCGGAGGAGATATTGGTATATTGGCCCCCCTTAGTGGAAATGGCATACAGGGAGAAAATTGCGGATTATTTGTGTATAGTAGCATGGGACGCATTAGACACATCCTTAAATATAATAAAGAGTACAGAAGCAGGTTTTGCTACCTGCCTGATGGTAGTGTATTGTTTGTTTCGCCGGAAGGAATTGCCCGGCAAAAAGATACAGCGCAGCAGCTAATACTTCCTATAACGAAAGAACTTGCAAACACCAAAATATATGGGTTATCGTATAGCTCCGATAACCTGCTTTGGATAGAAACCAAGGATAAAGGTATTTATTGCTACAACTATAATGACCTTTCCGCAGCGCCTAAAAGGTATCTTGAAAATAAAGGAATAGCCGATATGGCGGAAGATAATGAGCATAATATATGGATATCTACATTTGGTGAAGGTGTTTATTTGTTGCCTGCAGGCTATAAAAACATAAATAATTATTACTGCGGAAACTATGAAAAGCACAATGTTTATTGTGTGGCAAAAGATAAAAAGGGGAATATTTATACCGGCCATGATGGGGCAACAGTTAATGTGCTAAAAAGTGGAGCATCGTCAATGCTGCCTTTTAAAAAAAAGGAGATGCGATTTGATAATACACGCGTCAACAGCCTGCTCATTCATGAAGATGATATTTGGATAGGGACTGATGATAATCTTGTACACGTTTATAACCCTTATAATATGGGAATAAAAGTACGGAACCTGTTACATACCGACCCGGGTGCAAAAAATATGCTTACCCCGGCTTTTGGTGTTAAAGACTTAGCCTGGAATCAAAACAACCTATTGGTTTGCACAGGCGCAGCTATATATGTACCTGATACTTCGGTGTATGTAAATAACTTGTTTAAGCCAATAAACAAACCGGACAAACGTTATTATTGCGTATATGCAGACAAAAAAGGAATTATATGGTATGGGGCAAGTAACGGTTTGTATAGTTATAACGGCGCCGGTGAGATAAACCATGCGTCCGAAAGCATTTATTTATCGAATAATATTTATGACATTGGGGAAACTGCAGATTCCGTTTTGGTACTGGCCTCTTATGGCTATGGCCTTCTTTTTTATAAAGAAGGCAAACTGCTGCAACATTTAACCGAAGCTGATGGGCTTAGCAGCAACCTGTGCAGGAAAGTATTTGTGCAAAGCAACAATATATACGTGGCTACAGCATCCGGCGCTACGAGGATAGCCTATAGCAACGGGCATATAGATGCTGTAAAAAAATTCACGACCGCAAACGGCCTTTTATCTAATAATATGAACGGTGTGTATGCTGATGATTCAGAGATATGTTTTGCCACACAGGAAGGCCTCACCGTATTAAACACCAGGATGCCTGAAATAAAAATTGCAGCGCCGCCCGTTTATATAACCGGCATCACCGAAAAAGGAAAGGAACTATTACAGGATAGCAACTACGTTTTCAGCTATAATCAAAATGCCCTGCAATTCAGCTATACAGGTATCAGTTACAGGTTGCCACGCGATGTTATATACCAATACCGGCTTACTGACGGCCAGGTATGGATGGAAACCAAAAATACTTCTATTGACATACCCTACCTGGCACCCGGCATTTACCATTTCCAGCTAAGAGCTAAAATATCAAATGGCCCCGTTAGCGATGCAAGGTCTTTTTACTTCACCATAGAGCCTCCCTTCTGGAAGACTTATTGGTTTGCGGCGCTTTGCGCTGTCTCTTTTATTATCCTCGTCATCGTTATTGCCCGTTACCTGCTGTGGGCGCGAAAACAAAGCGACCTGGAGCAACTGAAAATAAAAGACCAGGTGGCCTACTTGGAGCAACAGGCATTACAAGCCATGATGAACCCCCATTTCATTTTTAACGTCATGAACTCTATACAGCATTACATCAATAACAATGAAAAACATGAAGCTAATTTATACCTCGCGGATTTTGCAAGGCTCATCCGGATGAACCTTGACATCTCCTCAAAAAGATATATTCCGCTTGATGACGAAGTTGCTTACTTAGAACTGTACCTGTCATTAGAACGGATCAGGTTCGGGCAAAAGCTCACTTACAATATTGCCATTGATCCCGGTATAGATGGCGATGAAACATTGATACCAGTAATGCTGCTGCAGCCATTTATTGAAAACGCCATCTGGCACGGCGTCATGCCCAAAAAAGAAAACGGGCATGTGCAGGTGGATATAAAAAAAGAAGAAAGCGGCATGATAAAAATCATAATCACCGATGATGGGATTGGCCTACCCGTTGCAAAGGAAAATACCGGGGCAGGAATAAAAACCCACCAAAGCAAAGGCATGAAAATGACGCAGCAACGGCTTGACCTCATAGGCAAGATAACGGGCCACTCGCTTTATATCCATATAACAGACGCTTTCCCCGGCGAGCATTACAAAGGCACAACCGTAGAATTTATACTCCCCTCAGACCTTTCTTAATGGCTTAATTGCCGAATGGCTCAATTGCTGAATTACTTAATGCCTACCATTGAGCCATTAAGTAATTCAGCAATTGAGCCATTCATTTTACCGTTCCCTCAATAAAACATACCCTTCCCTCATTTGCACTATAAAAATTCAACTCTGGCAGGTAGTCTGCACAATATGTTATTGTTCCTGATTTACACTATTTAAAATCTTGCTTATGAAATATTGGCTCTCCATACTTGGTATTTTTCTTATTAGCGGCTTTGCCCAAGCCCAGAAAATAAAAGTTAGTTTAACGGTTCAGAATATACAGCCCGGTGATGTAAGCACATGGGGACCTGCTGCAGCAAATGGAGTTATACAGGATTTATATGTCCCTCCCGGAAATGTGAAAGTCGTATTGAAAATAACGGGGAGCAACGGAGGCGCTTTAATATGCGGCGTTACCCCGGCTTTAGCGCCCTCTGAGACCATTAATAATACCAAAGTATTAACAGTGGCAGATATACAGGGCGCTCTTGGCAGTTGCGTTTTACCTCCTGGTTCCTACTTCCTTTGCCTGCAGATTTATGATGAAAAAAACACTCCTTTATGCGATGAGGTATGCAAGCCGTTTACAGTGGAAGAGCCAAAGCAACTTGCAAATGATTACACAGGGCCTGCACTTGTTGCCCCGGCAAATGAGTCAAATATAACTGATCCCAAAAAGCCCGTAACATTAATGTGGACGCAGGTAACACCGAAACCCCAGGGCATTGTAACATACACGGTAAGGGTTTATGCTGTAGAAAAAGGACAGGAGCCTGCACAAGTAATAAAGACTAACTCACCTGTTCTTGAAAAAGAAGTAAATAATATTACACAAACGATATGGCCGATATCTGCTGAATATGCAAATTCAAATGAAAATCAAATTTTTGTTTGGAATGTGCAGGCTACTGATAAGGATGGAAAGGGTTATGGAGCGAATAATGGGGTGAGTGAGTATGCTGTATTTGGCATCATATATGAGGTAAATGATGGTGGTACATGGAGCAGTAGTAACGGCGCTAACGCCACAGTTGGCAGCATCTCACCCTCAAAAGCAACTTGCAGGGATTTTATAGTAAAGGTAACAAGTAATACAACATCAAGTCC
>Ga0206854_1198_pt1 | contig 13758 bp, 12 predicted proteins | sample Alteio_BWOrgCont_50_FD_152870 | JGI IMG/M metagenome (GOLD analysis project Ga0206854, IMG submission 152870) | Enriched cells from forest soil in Barre Woods Harvard Forest LTER site, Petersham, Massachusetts, United States -... | ecosystem: Environmental > Terrestrial > Soil > Temperate forest >...
TGGATTATATGCTCAAGCCCTTTCGCAAGGAACGCTTGCAACAAAGCCTGGAGCGCGCGCGCCGCGCCATTCAACCAAGTCAAGGCACACCGCCAATTACCAATCAGTTGGAAATGCTGCTACGCTCCCTGCCCAGCACCGCTCCTGCTGCCTACCCACAGCGCCTGGCGGTCAAGGACGGCCAGCGCATCACGATTGTGCCCACGGCTGATGTTGTTTGCCTGCTGGCGGACGGCAATTATATCGAAGTCTGCACCCGCGATGGCAAAAAACTCTTGCTGCGTGAAACGATGAGCCGCCTTGAAGCGCGGTTGGATCCGACCAAGTTTTTTCGCGCCAACCGCTCAGCCTTTGTCAACCTGGCTCACTTGAAGGAAATTTTCAGCGAAGGCCAGAGTGGCCACGTGCTCATCATGGCGAACAACGATAAAATCCGCCTGACCACATCATTTGAGCAGTTGCAGCAAAAGCTGCAATAAATTCATGCCGTGCGTTTTTGCGTGGCCCGCAACAACAAGCGTTGCAACAGGATAAACGCCAACAGCAATCCACCCGTAATAATGCGCGTCCACCAGGAACTGAGCGAGCCATCGAAAGCAATGGCCGATTGAATCGTGCCGATAATGAGGATGCCGCAGAACGTGCCGAAGAGATGCCCGCGCCCGCCGGTGAGCAATGTACCGCCGATGACCACCACCGCAATGGCGTCGAGCTCGAGGCCAATGCCATAGGTGGAATTGCCCGAACCAGTGATGAACGTGCTAACCAGACCGCCCAACGCTGCCAGCGTCCCACAGAGGGCATAGGAGCAAATTTTTGTCGAACTGACTGGCAGGCCCATGAGCATCGCTGACTGCTCACTGCCGCCAATGGCCAGCAAGTTACGCCCAAAGCGGGTGTGATGCCCCAAAATGTAACCACCGACAAGCACCGCGACCAAAATCCATGCCGGCAAAGGGTGAATAGTTGTATCACCCAGCCTTGCCGTGATATTCGTCAGTTGCTGATACGTTGGATTTTTAATCTCGATGCTCGCCGTACTGATCCAATACGCGCACCCGCGTGCGAAAAACATCCCTGCGAGGGTGACCAGAAATGGAGGTTGCTTAAAAATCTGGATAATAAAGCCCATCGCGGTGCCAAACAGCGCGCCCAGCCCTACGGCCAGCGCCATCGCTGGGAATGGAGACCAGCCGTGACCTTCCACCAGAGTCGTTACAAAAATATTGGTGAAACCTGCAACTGCGCCGACGGACAAATCAATACCCCCGGCGAAAATTACCAGCGTCATGCCGACGGAGATGATGCCCAAGGCTGCATTGTTGGTGAAGAAACTCGCCACATTGCGCGTGGAGCAAAAATACGGATACCGCCAGCTGGCGGCCGCGAAGAGCAACAGAAAAATGCCCGCGGTCGTGATTTGGGGCAGCCTTTGGCGTAGGAAAGTTTTCACGCGACCGCCCCCTTTTTCCAAAGCCCACGCAGCCAGCGACGGGTTGTTTCCGACTGCATCAGGCACACGACGATGATGAGCACGGCCTTCGGCACCGGCGCCACGGCCGAAGCCACGCCGACGAAATACATGGTAATCGTCAGCGTCTGCAAAAGTATTGCTCCAAGGTAGGAACCCAGCAGGTTAAACCGCCCGCCGCTGAGAGCCGTGCCACCGATGACCACCGCAAAGATGGCATCCAGTTCCATATTCTGGCCCGCTGTCAGCGGGTCGGCATCGCTGATAAACGATGCCCCCAACAAACCAGCCACGGCTGCGCACAACCCGCTGGCAATATAAGCGAGGCAGCGCACGCGGTCGGTGGCCAATCCGGCAAAGCGGCTGGCCGTTTCATTGTCGCCCGTGGCCTCGATAAATAATCCCGTCGCGCTGCGCCGCAACCACAGCCAAACCACCCCATAAAGCGCTGTCACGAAAATGGGCGCAAACGGCAAACCCGCCAGAAATCCATTGCCTAGAAAAACAAAATGCTTGTCGAGAATCTGCACTTGCTGACCATTGCTGACGACTTGCGCAATGCCACGTCCGGCCACCATCAACACCAGTGTGGCGACGATGGGCTGGATACGCGCCCAGCAGACCAGCAAGCCATTGATCAAACCGCACAAAAATCCGACGCCCAAACTGGTTAGCAAGACCACCGGCAGGGATTGGCCTTTTTGCAGCATGGTTGCTGCTACTGCACCGACAATGGCCATCACCGAACCCACCGACAAATCAATCCCCCCCGTGGCGATGACCAGAGTCATGCCCAGCGCCAGCACGAGACAAATGGAGCCGTCTTTGAAGATATCAATCGGGGTGCCGAAGTAGTGACCATCCAGTTGAGAAATCGTAAAAAAGTTTTTGCTGAAGATGAGATTGATCACCACCAACAGCAACAAACCCGCCAGCGGCCAGACTGCCGGCGAATTTTTCCAGGATGATTTTTGGGTGCTGCTCATGGCTGCTTGGACAACCCGGCCATTTCGTGAAGCAGACGATGCAGGTCAATTTCCGCGCCGGTTAATTCCGCCACTTTGCGCCGCTCACGCAGTACCGCGATGCGCGTGCTGTTGCGCACAACTTCTTCAATTTCTGAGGAGATAAAGAGTACCGCCAGTCCATCCGCGCGGAGTTTGGCGATGAGCTGCTCAATTTCCGCCTTGGCCCCAATGTCAATGCCGCGCGTGGGTTCATCGAGGATGATCAACTCCGGCTGGGTGGCGAGCCAGCGCGCGAGGAGCACCTTTTGCTGGTTGCCGCCGGAAAGATTTTTTATGGGGGTTTCGGGGCTGCTCGTCTTGATGCGCAGTGCCTGGATGTAATGCGTGCAAAGTTTTTCCTGTTCCGTCCGCGACACCATGCGCCACATCCCGCGCTTGGCCTGCAATGCAAAGATAATATTCTCGCACACCGAGAGATTCGGCAGAATGCCCTCGACTTTGCGGTCTTCCGAGCAAAACGCCATCCCCAGTCCGGCGGCAACTCGCGGTGAATTTATTTTCATACTTTTTCCGCGCACCTTGATCTCACCGGTGTCGGCATGGTCGATGCCAAAGAGCAGGCGCGCCGTTTCCGTGCGACCAGACCCCAACAACCCAGCCAGCCCGGTCACTTCGCCACGGCGCAGAGTCAAATCCAAGGGATGCAAAACACCTTTGCGGCCGAGTTGTTTAACTTCCAGCAACGGTGCCTCGTTTGAAACAGGCTGGTTGTTGCTGGGAGTGGCAGTCCTTCCCTCTTCATCTTTTACTTCGCGACCCAGCATTTTGCTGACCAGTTGCAACCGGCCCAACTCAGCCGTGCGGAATTCGCCCACCAACTCGCCGTTGCGCAACACCGTGATGCGATCAGTAATTTCATACACTTGGTCAAGAAAGTGAGTGACAAAAACAATACCCATCCCGGTGGCGCGCAACTGGCGCATGAGCTTGAACAACTCCGCCACTTCTTTTTCATCCAGGCTGGCGGTTGGTTCATCGAGCACGAGCAACTTCGCCTGCAAATCCAGCGCCCGCGCTATCGCCACCATTTGTTGGATGGCGAGAGGCAAAGAGCCCAGTTCTGTATCCACATCGCAGTCAATTTCCAGCCGGGCGAGTGCCTCGCGCGCGTGACGGCGCATCGCTTTCCAATTGAGAAAGCCAAACTTTCCGGGCTGGCGGCCCAATCCAATATTCTCGGCCACCGACAGCGTCGGAATCAGATTCACCTCCTGGTAAACTGTGCTGATGCCCAAATTCTCCGCCTCGCGGGGCGAGCTTGGGCGAATGACTTTTCCCGCCAGACGTGTCTCCCCCGCATCCGACGAATAAACGCCGGTCAGCACTTTAATTAAAGTGGATTTGCCCGCGCCATTTTCGCCCAACAGCGCGTGAATCTCGCCAGCGCGCACCGTGAAATCCACACCGGCCAGGGCGATGACGCCGGGGAATTTCTTTCCAATCCCGCGCAAGGCGAGCAGAGGCGGCGTCTCGTCGGCGGGCATTAGATGGAGGCGGAATTAGTACGCGCGGTTTTTGACTTCCGTGGCCGCGTTGGTGCTGTCGAAAACGTGGTCGGTATTGAAGGTCTTGGCCGGCACGGTCTGACCCGCGAGAATTTTGGCCAGGGAATCAAACACCACCGGGCCCACTTGCGGGTTGCACTCGACGACGACGTTAATTTTGCCATCCACAATGGCCTGCACAGCCTCCTGTTCGCCGTCAATGGAAACGACCATGACATCCTTGCCCGGCTTGAGACCGGCTTCTTCAATCGCCTGAATGGCGCCGAGGGCCATGTCGTCATTGTGGGCATAAAGAATATCCCAATCCTTGCCGTGCTTTTTCAGCAGGGCTTCCATGACTTGCTTGCCCTGGTCGCGCTTAAAATAGCCGCTTTGCGAGTCAATAATCTGGAGACCGGGCGAGCCGGCGATGCCATCCGCAAAGGCCTTTTTGCGGTCTTCGGCGGCGGCTGAACCGGGCTCACCGGACAATTCAAGAATCCGGCCCTTGCCTCCGGTTGCCTTCACCAACCATTCCGCCGCCAGATGACCTTCTTTAATAAAATCGGAACCAATGAAGCACTTGTAGAGGGAAGGATCTGCATCAATGGAGCGATCCTCGATAATCACCGGAATATTCGCATCCTTCGCTTCCTTCAGCACAGGCTCCCAACCCGTGGAAACAATCGGGGCAATCACAATGGCATCCACCTTTTGCGTGACGAAATTGCGCACCGCCGTGATCTGATTCTCCGGCTTGCTCTGGGCGTCCACAAACTTGAGGGTAATACCACGTTTGGCTGCCTCGGACTTGAGCGACTCCGTATTTGCCACACGCCATTTGCTCTCTGCGCCAGTTTGCGCAAAACCGACTGTGATGGTCTTGCCGGCTGGAGCGGCGGACGAACCGGAAGTAGAGGACGACGCAGTTGTGTCATTGGACTTGGAGCAACCAGCCAGCAAAAGCAGGCCGACGGCAGTCAAACGTAAGGAACAACGCACCAAGGAGGACGGAGGGGACAGTTTCATGAATGGGGAGGGGTGAATGGGAACGGAGAGTGGAACGGTTTTTTAGGCTTAACGCAAGTCCAGGCAGTATATCACCACGAAAACAGTCCCGACCCATCTCGCTTTTTATTAACCGTTTGACCTCAAATGGGAAGCAAATTTTTGCCACCTCGTGCTGGAACTACGCGGCGTTCAACTGCCGCAGTTCCCGATCAAGCCGTTGGAGCAGCGCGCGAAACTCTTCACAGCGTTGCAGCCAGGCTTGCTCACCCAAAACGTCGTAGCGACATTCAATATCTTCCCCTATCTTAATCAACTGCGGCAGACCCAGCATACCCAGCGAGCCACGCAGGTAATGCGCGATTCGCTTGACGGAGTCCCGATCGCCTTTGCTCAGGGCCCGGTCGAACTGCGGCATCTTAGCCGACAAGGCTTCCAGGCAGAGGCCGAGAATCTTCTGCTGCATTTCCGTGTCGTCCCCGACAAGCTCAGCCATTTTATCGAGTTGGATGAGCGGTTCATCCTCACTCACGGCTTCGGTTGTCAGATGTTTGGCCATCGTCTTGATTTTAAATTCATCACTGGCCAAATCCTCCACCATTTTAATAAACAGGTCGCGTTGCAATGGCTTGGAAATATACCCGTCCATACCGTAGGCGAGACATTCCTCTTCTGTTCCTTTCATGGCATGCGCGGTCAACGCGATAATGGGAATATGACGGCCATCGGCTTTTTCCTCGACCCTAATGCGCCGGGTCGCGGTGGGGCCGTCCATCACCGGCATCTGGATATCCATTAAAATAATGTCGTAGTTGCCTTTCCGCCATTCCGCCACCCCTTGGGCGCCGTCATTCACCGTGACCACCAAGTGACCTCGCCGGTCTAGCAAGCCGCGTGCGACTTCGCGATTGATCGGATTGTCCTCGACCACCAGCACCCGCAGACTGCGTTCCGCCAGCTTCGCCTGGGCGGGCGTGGTGGCAGTTGTCGTGATTTTTTTCTGCTCCAATGCGCTGCAAATGGCCTGGAGCAAATCGCGCTGGGCAATCGGTTTGGTTAGCACGGCCTGAATCCCGAGAGCGTCGCAACGTTGAAGATCACTACCCCGATACGCCGAGGAAAGCATCATGATCGCGGGGCCATGAAATTCCGCCCGCTTTTTGATTGAGCGGGCGACATCAAAGCCGTCCATGCCCGGCATCAGTGCGTCGAGCAAAATTAAATCAAAAAGTTTTTTCTGCTCCACGGAGTTTTCAATGGCGGTCAGCGCGTCCGCGCCTGCCGGGGCCAGTTCCACCTCCGCTCCCCAATTTTGGAGCGTGGCATTCAAAATAATGCGGTTGGCTTCATTATCATCCACCACCAGAACTCGCCGGCCTCGCAGTGAATCGGCCTGCGGTTCGCGCGCCCGCGGCACGGCTGTTTTCGCCTCCGGCAGCAGTAGGGTAAAATGAAACACACTGCCACGGCCAACCTCACTCTCGACCCAGATGTTTCCATCCATTTGTTTGACGAGCCGTTGGCTGATGCTCAGGCCCAGCCCGGTGCCCCCATAGACCCGCGACGTGGATCCATCCGCCTGCTGGAAGGCTTCAAAAATCATTTCACATTTGTCGAGCGGGATGCCAATGCCCGTGTCACGCACTCGAAAATGCAACTGGCAGCGCCCGCCGATGTCTTCCTCATTATCCACCGTCACCACGACTTCTCCCGCCGAGGTAAACTTAATCGCGTTGGAAACGAGGTTGGACACAATCTGGCGCAAGCGACCCGCGTCGCCCACCAAACCATCGGGCACATCGGAGCGGGCATAAACTGCCAGCTCGAGGCTTTTCTCCGCGGCGCGCAAGGCAAACGATTTCATCGTGTCATCGAGGCAGTCACGCAGGGAAAAGGGTGTCTCATCGAGGACAAACTTGCCGGCCTCGAGTTTGGAAAAGTCCAGAATGTCGTTCAGGATGCTAAGCAAGGCCTGCGCGGAATTTTGTACCATGGACAAATAATCGCGCTGTTGGCTCGACAACGGGGTATCGAGCGCCAACTCCACCATGCCCATGATGCCGTTCATCGGCGTGCGAATCTCATGGCTCATGTTGGCCAAAAATTCACTCTTGGACTTGGCGGCGCGTTCCGCCTCGTGCCAGGCCTCCTCGGCGCGGATTTTTTCCGTTTCCAATTCGCGCGAACGTGCCTCCAGTTCCTTGCTGCGCTCAAGCAAGCGCGAACTCAGACTCGCTCCATACAGCAAATTGCTCGCCGTGTTGGTCAGCCGCACAGCATCCAGCGCCCGCCGCTGGTCATATTCCACATCCAGTACCCCAACTTGTTTCCCTTGAAATGAAACACCCAGGCGAAGAATGCTCTGGCCGCATGAAGTCAAGTTATCCACCCAGGCTTGTTCTGCGTGCTCCCGCACCTCGACCGGCGGTGATTCAATGGCGGCGGCCATCGAGCGGGCCAGCCATACCCGCCGCGGCCCCTCCTGCACTTCCAATCGAAATGAGCGGATGTCCAATTTGCGGCGAATTTGGTCGAGCACCTTCACCGCCCCATTCATATCCGTCACACTGGTGATGGCGGGCTGAAAAGACGTGAAAACTTTTTGGGTGTGGCTGGCCAGTGAATCGCGGTAATCACGGTAGTTGTCAATATAGCCATCGGCGCGCAACTCGGACAAACAACGGGAAATAAAATCCTCCCTCTGCGCCGGATCGGCTGCCCGTGCCAGCCCCTGTTGGAAATAACCTTCCAGTTTACCCAGGGCGAAATGGAAAAAAACATCATTGCGCCCGCGGTAGATTAATTCCCGGATGCCTTGCCGCAGCGTGCCGACGGGGTTGGCGCTGGCGGCGGCCGCGTTGGCGACCACTCGCAAAATTTCGCTGGCCCGCATGTTGGTGACCGAACTCGCTGCCTCCAGGTGCGCCGCCACTTCCGGCTGGATGATTTCCGGATGCCGCAAGGGTTTGGCCGGAGCCGTCTCCGTTGCGCCAATGGCCCGGCATGACTGGCGAATCGCGTAGTGCGGCGTAATAATTTTGCGCGTGTCCAGTGCAAAGGGCTGGCCCGCAGCCTGCCACAACATTTGCACGCCTTGGTAACCGTACTCGTAACCTGGTTGAACCACGGTCGTCAATGGTGGGTCGAGCAACGCCGGATCGGAGTTTTCCCAAAAGGTGAAATTATCAAAACCGGTGACTGACACATCGCGAGGTACCAACTTTCCAAACCGTTCCAAGGCCACGCAAACTCCATGGGCCAGCAGATCGTTGCAGCAGACGACCGCCGTGCAGCGACCACCCTGGCGAAGATATTTGTCCATCGCCAAGTCGCCCTCCGCCGTGAACCAGCTGCCCGCCACAATGAAGTTGCTGTCGCCGCACGGCAAACCGTGCCGGGTCAGCGCATGAACAAAACCTTGCCGGCGTAATTCGTTTTCTACATCGCCAACCACTCCTCCGACAAAAAGAAATTCCCGGTGACCGAGTCCGACCAAATAATCCATCATGCCTTCGACCGCACCCAGATTATCCACCGTGATCTGCGCATATTGTGGACCCAAATCATAGGCGGCCACGCCAACCGGTACCCCTCGCTGTTGCCAGACAGCCAAGTTGACCTCATCCTGTTCATCCGGACGGTCGGCCAGCAGACCCTGCAAATTCAAGCCTTCCACCAGGTTAAAATCATTAAAGACAATGGTGCGCGCACCCAGCTCACGCGCCGCCAGCGAGGCACCCAAGGCCATCGAAGATGAACTGCTTTTCTGCGCCGGAATGTAAATGCCAAACAGAGGATTGTTCATGCGCGATTAAGTTTGAACATCCGAACTGAGGGGAATTTCTAGTTAGCTTTTGTGACAAATCTCCAAGCTTCTCGTGAGAGCATAGCGCATTTCCCTGCCATTGACTATCGGAATAAGCCTGTATTTCACTGAAGTTTAATCACTAGTCCACCGAGCTGGCAAAAATCACTCCAGCAGCTCAATTTTGATAGAAACTATCGACCAATTATCGCATAACCACTTCTTCTACTATAACTTAAAAATATTCCTAACGACCACTCAAACCAGGCAGTGGTCGCACCAGCCGTTCCCCCAAGGCAATTGCCAGAAAAGCCACCCCCAATGATATGGCAATAAGGCGCAGCGCCGCGGCATTGTCGCCCAACAATATATCGGTGTAAATGGCCAGCGGGATGGTTGTGGTGCGTCCTGGAATGTTACCTGCCACGACGATCGTTGCCCCAAACTCACCTAACGCGCGGGCAAAGCCCAGTACCACCCCGCCCAGCACCCCGCGTCGCGCCAGCGGCAGTGTGATTTGCCAGAAAACCTTCCACGGGCCCGCGCCCAGCGATCGCGCCGCATCCTCCAATTGCGGATCCACGCCCTCAAAACCCACCCGTGCCGTGCGCACCATCAACGGCAGCGCCATGACCGCCATCGCCGCCACCACGGCCTTCCAGGTGAAAATAATTTCCCAGCCAAACCATTCCTCCAGCCGCGAACCCAGCCAGCCCTGCCGGCCCAACAACAGCAATAATGCAAAACCGGTCGCCACCGGCGGCAAAACCAGCGGCACAGTCACGACCGTTTCCAATATAAATTTTCCCGGCCAATTTTTACGCGCCAGCAGCCAGGCCAGCGCCAGCGCCGGCGGCAGCGATATCGCCACCGCGAGCGTCGCCATCGTGACGGTGAAAATAACCACATCCCAGCTCATGTGCAAAATACCCGTTGAACCGGGATGCTGAATTCAAATTTCATCAGCCCGTATTGGATGATAAATCCCCGGCAAACGCAAGCCACGCTCCCTACTCCGCCAGATGCTTCAAGCATTCCCGAATGGCGGGTGCCAGAATCGCCAGACATTCGCGCACGGCTTTGGGACTGCCGGGCAGATTAATCACCAGCGAACGCCCGCGCACCCCCGCCACCGCGCGCGACAAAATGCTCGTCGGCGCAATGCCAAACGACCGGGCACGCATAATTTCGCCGAAACCGGGCAGTTCTTTTTCCAATATTTCCCGCGTGGCTTCCGGCGTGACATCGCGCTTGGACGGCCCGGTGCCGCCGGTGGTCACCACCAGCGCGCAACTGTCCTTGTCGCAGAGTCGTTGCAAGGACGCGGAGATTTGCGGCTTCTCATCGGGTACCAGCACCCGTACGAATTCCGCCGTGCCACGAAACAACCCCGCCAATGCTTCTTCAATGGCTGGGCCGCTCAAATCTTCATACACGCCCGCACTCGCGCGGTCGCTAATGGTTAGACGACCAATCTTCACCGGCGTTGGAGCAGACTCGGACATAAATTTATTTTTTGGTTTTGCTGAGCAACCGCACGCGTTCGATTTTCATTTTCTTGTCCACGCTCTTTAACATGTCATACAGCGCCAGCGCCGCGATACTCGCCGCTGTTAACGCCTCCATCTCCACCCCGGTTTGTGAATTCGTGCGGGCTTCGGTTTTAATAACCACTCGATCGGCCTTCACTATGAAATCCACGCCCACGAATTGCAGCGGCAAGGTATGGCATAGTGGAATCAATTCCGCAGTGCGCTTGGCCGCTTGAATTCCAGCAATCCGCGCCACGGACAACGCATCGCCCTTGGGCAGGGCCTGTTTGCGCAGCAGACGAATCGTTGCTGGTGCGCACCGCAGCACGGCCTCAGCCACCGCCCGGCGCGATTGTACCGGCTTGGCGGAAACATCCACCATGCGCGCCGCGCCTTTTTCGTCGAGATGGCTGAAACGGGGTTTGGGCATGAGCATTAACCGAAAAAGTAAACGGGGAAGCTATTAACCGGGCTGCCCGCGGGCAATTCCTTTGTTTCAGGTGGCACGCAGAAGAGCACCTGCGCGTGAAGCAAGGCGGCGAGGTGGCCGGAATTATTCCAAGCCAGTGGACGGACCACGCGGGTGTTTCTAACGCGGTCGGTTTCCATCGCTGCCGGCCAATAAGTCGGGCGGCGATTGAAGCAATTGGGCAAGGGTCCGGCCAGGGGTAGCGGATGCCATTCGGGCATGGGCACACCCCGCAATCGGGCCACCGCATAGTTAACCATCAAATGAAAGCAGACGTAGTGAGATACGGGATTGCCCGGCAGTCCAAAAACAATTTGCCGCCCCCGAAACCCCACAATCAAAGGCCGGCCTGGCCGACTGTTGATTTTGCGCACGGGAAGTTCGAATCCAGCCTCCTCCAGCACCCGGGCGGTATAGTCGTGATCGCCGACGCTGGCACCACCCGAAATCAAAATCAGATCTACATTGGCAAACGGTTCCGCTGCCAACCGCGCTGCGGCCGCCACCGGATCGTCACCCCAATGCTCCTGGTGAATGTTTCGGGATGGAATTACGCTTTGCAGCAAGGACCGGATTAAAATCTGGTTGCTGTTGCGAATTTGCCCTGCTCCGGGCGTGGACTCGGGTGGGACGATTTCGTCACCGGTCGTTGCGTGGGCCACCCGCGGCGCTGCAGCCACCAACGGTTTGACCTGACCATCGGACGCCAATACTGCAAGCGACACCGCGCCCAGTCGTCGCTCTTTGGGCAGCAATATGTCGCCCCGACGGGCATCACTGCCGCAACGGCGAACGTTTTCGCCGGACGAGACCTCGCGCTCAACGCAAAGGTGGTCGCCTTCGATGCGCGCCTCCTCCTGCATCAGCACCGCCAGTCCTGGTGCCGGCAACTCCGCGCCGGTAAAAACGCGCAGCGCCTCACCCGGACCTGGCGCACGCTCAGCCACTTCGCCCGCTTTGATTGAACCGATAATTCGATAAAGATGAAAATTTCCGGGCGCACTTGAAGGGACAAACGCATACCCATCCATCGCCGAACGGTCAAAAGGTGGCTGGTCGGCTGTGGCCCGAATGTCTTCGCGCAGAATGCGCCCCAACGCCTTGTCCAAGGGTACACGCTCCGGCTCCAACGGCTTCACCCGCTCGTCCAGCAAGCGCCAGACATCGGCTACTTCGACCTCAGGAACTGGAATTGAATCAGCCATGGATCTAATAATTTAAGCCGGTAAAACTTCCGCTTTCCATATCGGCACGTCTTTTTTTAGCAAATTCATCAATTCACCCAACGCGGCAAAGGCTTCTTTGCGGTGCGGTGCGGCCACGGCGGCATAGACCGATGCCTCCCCCACCCGCACCACGCCCGACCGGTGCCAAAATCTTACGGCCACCAAACCATGCGTTTTCGCCAATTCTTCGATATGCGCGGCGAGTTGCTTGCGTGCCATCGGTTCGTAAATGTCGTAGCGCAGCGCCGAAATTTTTTGGCCGTGCTCGTCCGCGCGCACATAACCATGAAATTCCGCCCAAGCCCCTGCAATGCCATGCAAAGCGTCGGGTGGTAACGGTGGGGACGGCAGCGGCGCCTCCATAAATAAAATTTCCGACCACATAGCGCTCAGCCGCCGGAAACCGGCGGAATTAATGCCACTTCATCGCCATCGGCAAACTGATCCTGCGGGCCGGCGTATTCGCTGTTACGCGCCAAATGAATGGTCGCGCGGTATTGTCCCAGCGCCGGACGCAGCGCCAAAAGTTTCTCCCACAACGCCTCCGCGGTCACTGGCGCGGAAAAATTAAGTTCGTCCTCGCGGCGACCGAGCGTTTTGGCAACATGGGCAAAATACAAAATTTTCATCGGTGAAACTCCACGCACTTAATTTGTTTAACCACCAATCGCCGTCATCGGACGCGCGGGCTGGTAAACATCCTTGAATCCATGGGCCAGAGGTTTCTTTGCCAGCGCGGCGAGAAACACCTGCACCACATCGTTATCCGTGCCGCCGCGCAAAGCCGGCTTCAAATCAAATTCCAGCGCATCCCCCAGACATGGACGCAGCAGACCGTCCGCCGTCACGCGCATTTTATTACAACGCTCGCAGAAACACGCTTCGGTCAATGCCCCGATGACCCCCACCAGTGCACCGGATTTTTTCAACCGATAATACCGCGCCGGGCCGTTGCCAATTTTTTCCTTCTCTCCGCAATCGGGAAAAAATTGCTCTCATCCAGTACATCCCGCCTCGTCAGCGGCATCAGTTCGATGAACCGCATGGGGATTTTGCGCGCAGCGGCGTATTCGACGAGCGGCCAGATTTCCTGCTCATTCACTCCGCGCATCAACACACAGTTGAGTTTGATTTTGTCAAGGCCCGCTGCCAGCGCGGCGTCAATGCCCGCCAATACTCGGCCTAGATCGCCGCCGGTGACACGGTGGTAAATCGCGGGATCTAGCGCGTCGAGGCTGATATTCGCGCCGCAAAGGCCAGCCTGGCGCAAGGGCTGCGCGAGTTTTTCCAGCATCACCCCATTGGTGGACAGCCCCAGCATCTCCACGCCCGGCACTTCCCAAATGCGGCGAACGAGATCAACTACACCCTTGCGCACCAGTGGCTCGCCACCCGTAACCCGGAATTTACGGAAACCCAGCCGAGCGGCCACCGTGACGAGCCGGATGATTTCGTCGTCCGTCAGTGTGTCCTCACGCGACTGCCAGCCCGTGTAACCCTCCGGCATGCAATAAAGGCAGCGCTCGTTGCAACGGTCGGTGATGGAGAGGCGGAGATAATCCACCACCCGCCCATCCGGCGCCGCCAATGACGATGCAGACATTCTTAACAAATATGTCGTTATTTCCCGCCGTCACAAGCGTTTTCCCTCTTCCCACTGGCTAGGATAGTTTGCTTAATCTTTCCAAATCTTCCGGCGCATCAATGTCTTCCTCGCCGCCGGGAAACGGCACGC
>Ga0206854_1196_pt2 | contig 13754 bp, 6 predicted proteins | sample Alteio_BWOrgCont_50_FD_152870 | JGI IMG/M metagenome (GOLD analysis project Ga0206854, IMG submission 152870) | Enriched cells from forest soil in Barre Woods Harvard Forest LTER site, Petersham, Massachusetts, United States -... | ecosystem: Environmental > Terrestrial > Soil > Temperate forest > O...
ACCGCCGCGGAATCCGCTGCCCGCTCCATTGTTAAAGCTCGAGCTGCCGCCGCGCAGGATGATGGGCTGCTCGGTGTTGCCAAAGCGGGTGAGGATGCGCTCTTTTTCGCTGGGCATGGGATTGTCGCGGGTGGGCGCGGGAGTTTCCCAGGTGACGTCGCGAGCATCGGTGACCTTGAGGGTGTAATCGCCATCGGGAACAAATTCAAAATGATAAAGACCGTCTTCGCGGGAGATCTCTGTCGATGCGATTTCTTTGTTGTCGTCGCGTGAGATTAAGGAGATGGTGGCGGCGTTAACGTAGTGCGCGTCGCGCCCGGCGGCAACACGGCCGTTGAGCTTGTGCAGCTTGGCAATGGGAATCAGCATGTCCTGGCCGGGCGTTTCCTGTCCGGCCGCAAGCGTGAAGGGTTTGGCCTCGGAGAGATGGGCCGTGCCGGTTCCATAAAACGGCAGCGAGTAGGTGAACGTCTGCACATCGAGTTGAACTTTCAGGTTGCCGGGCAGAGTCATGTTTTGGGTCTTGCTGGAGGAAAGCATGAGGTCGGTTTCGACGATGTAGTCGCCAGGGAGAAGAGATGTGGCGCGAAAGACGCCGCGGTCGTCGGTGATATTGAAGCGATTGAGGGAGCCGTTAAATTCCTGGCGAACCCAGTTTCCTTTGCTGTCTTTGTGGAGGAGATAGACGTGGAGGCCACCGGCGGGACTGCCATCGTCATAACGGACGGTGCCGGTGACGGAGGCTCCGTGTTCAAGGCGAATCTCAGCATTCTCGGTGTGATTGGCTTCCACGGTAATGTGAGGGATGGCGACGGCGCGGCGCGCGAGCATATCGGGTGAGGCATCGGTGAGTTCTTGTGCAGTGAAAAGATCGCGCGGTCCAAGGTAGCCTTCTTTATCGACGAGGACGTAATAGTTGCCGGGCTTTACATGTGTGATCGTGAAGCTGCCGTCGAGTCCGGTCTGGACCTTGCCGGAGCCGCTGGTGTCCAAAATCGGAATTGGTCCGAGGTGAGCTGGCGGTGGAGTGGATGCGGTGGGGAATGGGAGAAGAGAAATTTGGGCGAAGCGTGCGGGCTCGTTGGTGTCCGCGCAATAGACGCGGCCGGTGACGGTGCCGGTGGGCTCGGCCACAGTAGGGATCTGTTGCTGTGCTCGCGCGGAAGCGAAGATAGCGGCAAAGACGAAGAGGAGAAGACAGCGTGCGGTGCGCATGAGGAGTCTCCGGCAGAAATCTGTTTGTGGCGATTAGACGGGAGGTGGAGGCGAGGGGTCAACAGGGTTTGGCGAGAAATGCCGTATCCTCGGAGGCATGAATAACATGCGAGTGTGGATTGTTCTGGGATTAGTGTCGCTGGGATTGGTGAATGTACTGGGCGTGCGCATGCAGGCGCAGAAGCCGAGCGATGCGATTGTGCTGCTATCGGCGACGGGTGCGCAGACTGAGACCGATGAATACACGCGCTACGAATTGCTGGCGCCGGAGACGGCGAGCTTCAGGATTTATTACGAGCTGACGGCAACGACCGCCGGCGCGAAATTTTTGTACAACCCGATTCGCAAAGGCAGCGTGGCCAGCGATGAAAGCGTGTATGACGCGATGACCGGCAAACCGCTGCAGTTCGCAGTGGTGAGTGGGGCGGAGGCTCGCAAAGACCCGCTGATGGCGAAGGCCGATGCGGATACGGACTACATCAAGGTGACGCTGGCGCGGCCGGTGCCAGAGCATGGTCAGGGACGCGTGGTGATTCTAAAGACGTACAAAGATCCGAAGAGCTATTACATGGACGGGACGACGCTGGTGTTCAACCGTCCGCTGGGGATCAAGCGCAACAAGGTGGTGCTGCCGGCGGGATATGAGCTGGTGGGCTGCACGGTGGCGTCGCAGATTTTGACGGAAAAGGATGGAAGGATTGCGATTAGCTTTATGCATGCGGGAGCGGGTGAGGCTCCGCTGATTTTGCGCGCGGTGAAAGATGCGCAGACCGGCGCTGCGGCGCTGCCGCATGCTTTGACGAGAGAGAAGAGCTGGGAGTCTCCGTTTCAAGGTGAGACAGAGCGGGCGCGGCTGACGGAGCGCGCCTATGAAGATCGTGACATCGTTTATTTCTTGCAGCAGCCGGAGACGCACAGCTTCAGCCTGTATCACGACTACACGGAGCGCCGCGCGGGCGTGAACGGCTATGCGAATGTTGTACGCGAGGGCAGCATAGCGAGCCATCCTTCGGCGTACGTGCTGGACACCGGCGAGCAGTTGAAGGCGACGGAGATGAGCGGCGCGGAGATGGCGGCGTCCAAGATTAACGCGGGAGAGACGGTGGATCCGAAGGCGCGGGTGGTGGTGATTCCGTTTACGGCAGTGAAGGAAGGCGAGACGCTGCGTCTGCGGATCGCGGAGACCTACACCGCGCCTGTGAGTTACAAGCTGGATGGCGATGAACTGGTGTTCGACCGAAGTTTGGGGCGTCCGCGCAATGCGGTGGTGCTGCCGAGTGGATGGTATGTGACGGCGAGCGCAGAGCCGGCGACGGTGAGCCTGCTGCCGGATGGTCGCGTGAAGCTGGAGTTCTGGGATGACAGGCCAGAGGCCGCGGATGTGTTGTTGAAGGCGAGGAGAAGAGTGGAGAAGTAGTTAGATGCTCGGCGAAAAGTCGGTGAGCTTGAGGAAGGTGATGTCATGCTTGTTGACGAACGCGCCGTCCTTCTCTGTCTCGGCTTTGAGCGCGACCCACTCGGGGTCTTTGCCGAAGGCGTCCCATGCAGCGCGGGCAGCTTCGCGCGATTTGTGGCGCAACAGGTAAACGAGAGTTTCGGCGGGGAGCTCGCCGTCGATGGGTGTCCAGAAGGCGACGCAGTGCATGCCGAGGCGGGTGAAGATTTTTGTTTCGCGGGTGCGGAAGCGGTTGAGGATGAGCGGGAGCTTGCCGGGGTTGAGGTGATAGATGCGGAGCTCGTAGACGGTTTCAGGAGTGATGACGGCGGAGGGTTGGGCTTCGGCGGCGAGAGCGGAGGCGAGGGTGAGGGCGGCGGTGGATTTGAGGAGTTTGCGGCGGTTCATGGTGGATCTCCACGTTTAGGTTTACCACTGGTTGCATGGGCTGCCCACCCATGACGGTGGAACTGTCATGGATGGGGCACCCCGGCTGATACAAAGCTATGCGATGGCACTCGCGACCACACCTTTGGCTTCTGTCTGGATCTGTTTGAGGTGGTCGGGGCCGTTGAAGCTTTCAGCGTAAATTTTGTAGACGTCTTCCGTACCTGAGGGTCTAGCCGCGAACCAGCCGTTTTCGGTGGTGACCTTGAGGCCGCCGATGGGAGCGTGATTGCCGGGAGCTTCCGTAAGGATGGCGGTGATGGGTTCGCCGGCAAGAGTTTTGGCGGTGACCTGTGCGGGGGAAAGCTTGGCGAGCTTGGCTTTCTGTTCCTTGGTGGCTTCGGCGTCGATGCGTTGGTAAACGGGTGAGCCGTATTTTGCAGTGAGGTCGTTGTAAAGCTGGCCGGGATCTTTGCCGGTGCGTGCGGTCATTTCGGCGGAGAGCAGGCCAGGGATGAGGCCGTCCTTGTCGGTGGTCCAGACCTGTCCGTTGCGGCGGAGGAAGGTTGCACCGGCGGATTCTTCGCCGACGAAGCCGAGCGTGCCACCGATGAGACCGTCGACGAACCACTTGAAGCCGACGGGGACCTCGAGCATGGGGCGATTGAGACCTTTTGCCACGCGATCGATGATGGATGAGGAGACGAGTGTTTTGCCGATGCCGACTTTGTCGCTCCACTCGGGGCGATGGGTGAAGAGATATTGAATGCAGACGGCGAGGTAGTGATTGGGATTGAGCAGGCCGGCGGATTTGCAGACGATGCCGTGGCGGTCGTGGTCAGTGTCGCACGCCCAGGCGACGTCGTAGGCGTCTTTGTTCGCGATCATGCTGGCCATGGCGAAGGGTGAAGAGCAATCCATGCGGATGCGCGAATCCCAGTCGAGGGTCATGAAGCGGAAGGTAGGATCGACGTAAGGATTCAAGATGGCAAGTGGCAATTTATATTGCTCGGCGATGCGCGGCCAGTAGTGCACACCTGCGCCGCCGAGAGGATCGACGGCGAGCTTGAGGGTGGTGCCGGCAAGCATGCTGAAGTCGATGACGTTGGAGAGATCGTTGACGTAGGCAGTGATGAAGTCGTGACGATGTGTGGTTGGCGCGTTGAGAGCTTTGGCGTAGCTGAGGCGCTTGATGCCCTGGAGCTTGGCTGCAATTAATTCGTTGGCTCGGTCCTGGATCCACTTGGTGGCGGTAGTGTCTGCCGGGCCGCCGTTGGGTGGGTTGTACTTGAAGCCGCCGTCTTCAGGCGGATTATGCGAGGACGTGATGACGATTCCGTCCGCGAGCGGCTTGCCGGCGTTGGTTGCGTTGTAAGTGAGAATCGCGTGCGAGAGCACGGGCGTGGGAGTGTAGCCGAGTTGCTCGTCGATCATGACTTCCACACCATTGGCGGCGAGGACTTCGAGCGCGGTGGTGAAGGCGGGCTCGGAGAGAGCGTGGGTATCCTGCGCGAGAAAGAGCGGGCCGGTGGTGTCCTGGTCGGCGCGGTACTCGACAATGGCTTGAGTGATGGCGAGGATGTGCGCGTAGTTAAAGCTGGAAGTGAAGGCCGAGCCGCGATGGCCGGAGGTTCCGAAGCTGACGCGTTGCGCAGGAACTTCGGGGTCGGGATGGTTGGCGTAGAAGGCGGTGACGAGACGCGGCAGGTTGACGAGCTTGTCGGGCGAAGGAAGATGGCCGGGAGTATTGACGAGCGGATCGGTACCCATGCGGGAAGGATAGTACAGGAACATACTCGGGGGCTAAAGCCCAATTAATCGCTGGCCTATGAGACCCGAGTCTAAAGCCTCAGGGTACCTGTTCGTGCCTAAGCCGAGGCGCTCGAAGTGTTGCGCAATTTGTAGAAGGCGTAACCGATGAGGTTGACGAGCAGCGTGACGCCGAGCACCTTGGCGGCGAAGGGCAGCGGTGCGGAGACGTTGTCAAAGGGGTAGGCGTTAAGGCAGAAGGTGAAGAGCGTGGCAAGAAAGCCGACGACGCAGAGAGCTGTGGCCCAGAGAGGGATTCGTTTGCGAAGCAGTTTGGCTCCGGCGATGGGGATGGCGAACATGGCAAGGTAAGCGAGGGCGTAGAACTCGGTAGAGGAATTGTTGAGCAGGTTAAAGGCCTGTACGGCGCGGGCGCCCGCGCTGCCGAGAACAATGAGGGCAGCAATGAAGAGAGAGCTGACGAGGACTGAGTTGCTGGGAGTCCGGTAGCGGGGATGCAGGCGGGAAAACCAGCCGGGAATTAGATGGTCCCACCCGGCAGCCATGGGAAGGCGGGTGACGCCGGTGAAGATGAAGCTGGCAGCGCCGAGGATGCGTATCTGCAACAGAAAGATAATGAGCCGCGCGAAGAATGTGCCGAGCGCGTTGTCGCCGAAGGCGAGACGGAGAGTCTGCGGGATGGGCGCGATGTAGTTGATGGTGGAGTGCGTGAGTTCGTGGAAGGCAAGGACAGAAGATGTCCCCAGGATGAACATGATGACGATGATGGGGCTGGCGATGACGATGGAGAGGCCGATGTTGCGGCTGGGCGCCTTGGATTCGCCGGCCATGATGGCGATGTATTCGAGGCCGGAGGCAGCAAAGATAATTTGGCCGATGAGCGCGAGCGAGGTGGGGTCGTGCTTTGGCAGGTGGAGCTCAAACGGCGTGTAGTGAATGGGCAGGTGGTGGAAGTATGCCCAGAACGGAGCCACAATAAGCAGAGCGAAGGCTGTCATCATGGCTGCGCCTGAGAGGTTGTGAATCCACTTGCCAAGACCGAGGCCGCGAACGGCGGTAAGAGCGAGAGCGGTGAGCAGAACTGCGAGAGTGGGCAGGACAACGAAATGGTTATCCGGAATCCAGGCGGCGGCAGGGCCGATCATGAAGGAAAATTCGCTGGGAATCTGGAAGAGCAGAAATGCGATAACGAAGAGACCGTAGGCCCAGATGTTCCAGGCGACGAGGAAGCCTGCGGTGTCTCCGAAGGCGCGGCGTGCCCAGACGTAGAGGCCGCCTTCAAGAGGGAGTTCGCGGTTGAGGTAGTACACGGCAACAGCCATGGGCGCGTAGAAGACAGTGAAGGCGAAGAGCCAGACCAGCGTTTGTGCGTGGCCGAGGCCGGCGGCGAGCCCTACCCAGGAGCTGCCGACAACCGTGAGCACCTGCGAGAGAACCAGGTCGCGCAGGTTGAGCTGGCGCGAGAGATGGTGGTCTTCCTGTGAGGCATTTGGCGCCGGGGGAGTCTGAGACATTTGTTGGGATGTTCTCACAATAAAAGGCAAATTCCCGTTTTGGGTTTGAATTTGCGTTTCTTCAGGGTCGTCGCTATAACGGGTGGACCGAAATCCCTAGAATGTCGCTGACCCTATTGCAGGCCTCTTTTTGTTTCAAGACCGGCGGCAATGCGCCTTGCTGAGTTGTGATCGTTGTCAAAGGTTAAAAAATGAGAAGCGGACTCCGAAGAAGGGGTTGGTGGCTGTGCTTTTTTTTGTTCGTTGCGGCGCGCGCCTGGGGCGTGCAGGCGACGCTGATTGGCGACGCGCATGTTTCCGCATTGCAGCCCAGTGTTAATAGCGGCAGTCTGAGCAATTTGAATGTGGGCGGCGGTTATACAGCGCTGGTGCAGTTCAATTTCGATGTGCTGCCGGTGGGAACAACCGCGGCACAGATTACACGTGCGACCCTGCGGGTATATCTAAATCGCGCAGATGTGGCGGGCTCGGTAAGCGTGCAGAGTGTGCAGACCGCATGGAATGAGAGTGCAGTTACCTATGCGACGATGCCGGCGCTGGGCACCGTAGTGCAGACGGCGCAAGCGGGAACTGTTGGACAGTTTGTGACGTTCGACGTGACGTCGCTGGTGCAGTCGTGGGTGGGTGGAGCGACGGCGAATAATGGCTTTGCGCTTTCATCGGCGAGCGGAGTGTTGCAGTTCGATAGCAAGGAGAACGATCAGACGGCGCATGCTCCACAATTGGAGATTGCATTGGCGGCGGGCGGCGCGGGGGTTACAGGAACAACAGGCGCAACGGGAGCGACGGGGGCTACAGGTACGACCGGAGCTATGGGCGCAACAGGAGTGCAAGGGCTGCAAGGGATTCAAGGCGTGGCTGGGTTGGTGGGAGCCACAGGCGCCACCGGAGCAATAGGTCCGCAAGGGATTAAAGGTGTGACGGGAGCCGTGGGTTCAACAGGTGTGACGGGTCCAGCGGGAGCAGCATCAGCTACTGGCGCGACGGGCGTTACCGGAGCAACTGGTGCTACAGGAGCGACAGGAGCAACTGGCTTCGGCGGCTTCGTGTATGAGGGCACTTATAGCTCGACGACGAATTATGGATTGGGCGATGTGGTGCTGTGGGCGGGAGCGAGTTATGTGTCGCTGGTGGCGAGCAATCATGGGCAGACTCCGTCATTGAGTCCTCTCAACTGGGGTGTGCTTACGTCGCAGGGGCCTACAGGTACAACGGGAGCTACCGGAGCAACTGGCGTTGCAGGGCCAGCAGGTGCGCTGGGTCCGGTTGGACCTCCGGGCGAGCAGGGCAATACCGGAGCTCAGGGAATTGCCGGGCAAGGTGGAGCTCAGGGAGTTCCGGGAGTGACCGGCGCGACAGGACTGCAAGGACCGATGGGACCGACTGGAGCTGCTGGGCCAGTGGGATTGAGCTTTCAGGGTGCATACCATTCAACGGTGAATTACGCATTAGGTAATGGAGTGCTGTGGCAGGGAGCGGGCTATGTTTCGTTGATCGACAGCAACCACGGCAACACACCCGATCAAAGCCCAACTGCATGGGCGATGTTCACTGCTACGGGAACGCAAGGCCTGACGGGAGCTACCGGTGCGACCGGCGCCGCTGGATTAGATGGAGCTAGAGGAGCGACAGGACCAACCGGCACTTCCGGTACGAATGGCGTGACAGGCTCAACGGGCTCGCCGGGGTTGGTGTATCAGGGAACTTACAGCTCGACGACGAATTATGCGCTGGGCGATGTGGTGTTGTTCGGCGGAGCAAGTTATGTATCGCTGGGCGCGAGCAATCACGGGCAGACTCCAGGGCTGAGCCCGGCATGGTGGGGTGTGCTGACGTCGGTGGGACCGGCAGGGCCAACGGGCGCAATCGGGCCGATAGGGCCGGCGGGAACTACAGGTGCGCAAGGAATTCTAGGGCCGGCAGGCCCGCAGGGAGTCGCTGGCCCGACGGGAATTCAAGGTCCGGCCGGTGCACAGGGATTGACGGGAACTGCCGGTGCTCAGGGTCCGCAGGGAGTTATAGGTGCGCAAGGTATCGCCGGACAGGCGGGAGCACAAGGCGTTGCAGGTGTAACGGGTGCTACGGGATTGCAGGGACCAATGGGTCCGAGTGGGCCTGCGGGGCCGGTTGGATTGAGCTTTCAAGGTGCATACAACTCAACAGTGAATTATTCGCTGGGCGATGGAGTGCTGTGGCAGGGAGCAGGCTATGTTTCGCGGATCGATAGCAACCACGGCAACACACCCGATCAAAGTCCGGCTGCATGGGCGATGTTCACCGCGTCCGGAACGCAGGGCCTGACGGGTGCGACTGGTGCAACCGGCGCTGTGGGGATCAATGGAGCGATGGGAGCAACCGGACCGACCGGAGTAACGGGAACAAATGGAGCGACCGGAGCAACAGGCCTGCCGGGATTGGTATACCAGGGAACTTTCAATTCCGCGACTGCATACAATCTCGGCGATGTGGTGGTGTTCGGAGGCTCGAGCTATGCATCGCTGGCGGCCAGCAACCATGGGCAGACTCCGGGGCTGAGTCCGTCGTGGTGGGGAGTGCTGACTTCTGTTGGGCCGGCGGGACCAATCGGCGTAACAGGGCCGACAGGACCGGTGGGGCCTGCAGGCGTGCAAGGAATTCAGGGCCCGGTGGGATCGCAGGGAGCGACCGGCTCGATAGGTATACAGGGGCCGGCAGGAACACAGGGATTGATGGGAGCAAACGGAGCGCAAGGTCCACAAGGTGTAACCGGATCGCAAGGGCCTGCTGGGCAGGGCGGTGCGCAGGGAGTTCCCGGAGTAACTGGGCCAACTGGATTGCAGGGACCAATGGGAGCGACTGGAAGCGCAGGCCCAACGGGCACGACAGGTGCGACCGGCTCGACGGGATCTGCCGGGAGTCCGGGATTGGTGTGGCGGGGGCCGTGGGCTTCGGCGACGAACTATGCATTGAACGATGTTGTGAGCTATGCGGGAGCCAGCTACGTTTCGCTGGCGGCGAGCAATTCGGACGAGCGGCCCGATCTTTCTCCGGCTTACTGGGCAGTCGTCGCAATGGGATCGGTAGGAGCTACGGGACCAAGCGGCGCGATTGGCGCGGCTGGTTCAATCGGGCCGGTGGGAGCGACTGGTGCAACGGGATTGCAGGGCATTGCCGGACCGACGGGAGCAACTGGGATTCAAGGACCGGTTGGAACACAAGGATCGACTGGTGCGACTGGTTCGCAAGGCACACAAGGTGCAACGGGATCGCAAGGGCTTGCCGGACAGGCCGGTGCGCAGGGAGTTGCAGGCGTGACCGGACCAACTGGCTCGCAAGGACCAGCGGGTGCGACCGGAGCAACCGGAGCGGCAGGCACAACAGGTGCAACTGGATCTGCCGGCGCGGTGGGCATGAATTTTCGCGGGGCGTGGTCGACGGGAATCAACTATGCGGTGAATGATGCAGTCACGTATGGCGGGTCGACCTACCTGGCGCAGTCATCCGGCTCGAACTTCGAGCCGGATTTGAATCCATCCAACTGGACGATGATTGCGGAGGCAGGTTTAACAGGACCGGCGGGAGCAGCGGGCGCCGCAGGTTCGGCCGCAACGGTGAGCCTGGGAACGGTGACGACACTGGCGGCGGGCGAGCAGGCTACTGTGACAAACACTGGAACATCACAGGCCGCGGTGCTGAACTTCGGGATTCCGCAGGGAGCGCAAGGTGCGACGGGCACAGGCGGAGGAAGCAGCACCAGCTCGGGCAGCTTTACAGGCGTGTTTCATTCAGTGAATTTCAGCGCGACGTTTTATTCGGTGAATCTGCCGAATTCAAATACGACTGAAACCGGTGCGACGTCGACGACGGGAGTGCTGGCGTGGGTGCCGGCAGGATGCACGGCGACAAAGCTCACCGTGTATTCGCAGCAATCGAACACGATCACGGTGGTATTGAGGGTAGGGACGCCGGGGTCGATGAGCGCTTCAACGCTCTCGGTCAGCGTGACCACTAATTCCAGCAATACGGCGACGGGATCGGTGGTGATAGCGGCGGGGCAGTTTATCGATTACAACATCACGGGATCTTCAAGTTCAGCGGCCGGCGTGTGGACAGCGCTGACCTGCCAGTAAAAGTGACGGATGAGAGGGCGCTGAGTCGGGTATGCTGTTGTGCGTTGAGGTATGGGCATGCGCAACGTGATGAAACGGTGGTTGGGGTGTGGAATTTTTCTGCTGGCCGGGGCAGCTGCGGCGAGTGCGCAGAAGGCTCCCGCGCAGCCGATGTATGAGGCGAAAGATCTGGACCCGGTAGCGCTGCGCGTGCTGGACAAATGGCCGGCAGGCAGGATCGATACCGTTAAGAATCCCGGTGTGTGGAGCTATGAGGAAGGTGTTTTGCTGGATGGCATGGCTGCCGAGTGGCGGCAGACCGGCGATGGACGCTTGTTCGCATACATCAAAGCTGCGGTCGATAACTCTGTAGATAAAGACGGCGTGATCCACATGGCCAACGGAGCACCGTTCCCGGTGGCGGGGCATTCGATGGATGACATCGAGATGGGACGCAGCCTGATCGTGCTCTATCGCGTGACGCAGGATGCGCGCTACTACAAAGCTGCGAAATTTCTGCATGACCAGATGCAGCAGCAGCCCAAGAATGCGAGCGGCGGCTATTGGCACAAACAGATTTATCCCAACCAGATGTGGCTGGATGGTGCGTACATGTCTGAGCCGTTTCTGGCAACGTATGCGCGCACATTCCATAAGCCCGGAGACATGTCCGGCGTTGCCGAGCAACTTCTGTTGATGGATTCGCACATGAGCGACCGCAATGGTCTGCTGCATCACGGGTGGGATGAGTCCAAGCAGATGGACTGGGCCAATAAAAAGACCGGCCTGAGCCCGGAGATTTGGGCGCGCGCGATGGGCTGGTATGCGATGGCGCTGGTGGATGTGCTGGAGCGCATGCCGGCGACCGATCCGCAGCGGCTGGCGATTGAAGCCGTGACGCGGCGCACGCTGAGCGCCGTGATTCGTTATCAGGATTCGCAGAGCGGGCTGTGGTGGCAGGTGATGGATAAAGGCGGGCAGAAGGGAAATTACCTGGAGGCCTCCGCGAGCTGCATGTTTGTGTACGCACTTGCGAAGGCAATTCGTCTGGGCATGCTGCCTTATTCAGCAGGCGAGAATGTGACGCGAGGCTGGGCGGGAATCCAAAAACAGTTTGTGAAGCCAGATGGAACGCTCTCAGGAACGGTGAAGGTTGCGGGGCTGGGCGGCAATCCGTATCGCAGCGGAACGTATGACTACTACGTAGGTGAAGCCGTGGGCGATAACGACTCCAAAGGCGTTGGCGCGTATCTGCTGGCGCACAGCGAGATTATGCAGCGTGAGCGCGCGGGTGATTTGCTGCGGCGCTCACGCGGCAAGACCGTGCTGATCGATGCGTGGTTCAACTCGCAAAAGCGCAAGAGTGCCGATGGTGAGGAAGAGTTGTTTCACTACAAGTTTGGCGACGACGCCAACAGCGGCTACTCGATATGGGGTGCAATGTTCCGGCAATATGGTTTGCGGACGGAGACGCTGGACCACGCGCCCACTGCTGAGGACCTGAAGGGTGTTGCGGTATACATCATCGCGTCGCCGGATATTCCAGCGCTCAATCCCAAGCCGAACTACATGGATGCGGAGAGCGCGGCGGTGATTGATGCGTGGGTGAAGGCCGGCGGCGTGCTGGTGATGATGGAAAACGATAGCGAACATGCCGACCAGACACATCTCGACATTTTGAGCGACAAGTTCGGCATCCACTTCAATCCCGTCACGCGTAATCGTGAACTGAACGACAGCTACGCCAACACGATGGTGAAGATTCCTGCCGGAGCGGGCGGCATCTTTCGCCAGGCGCACAACGCGACGATGAAAGAGACCTGCACGATTACGATTTCGAAGCCGGCGCGCGTCGTGCTGACCGACAAAGGCGATGCAACCGACGAAGGTGATGTATTGATGGCTGTTTCGCAGGCAGGCAAAGGCATGGTGTTTGCGAATGTGGATCCGTGGATTTACAACGAGTACACAGATGGACGAAAGAATCCGCTGGACGAAGATAACTTCGCGGGCGGGCAGGAACTGACGCGGTGGATTGTGACGGAGATCGGGCTGCGCTAGAGGCTATGTAAGTTCCAGCAGCCTGACGCCATTGATGACTTCTGATGTGCGCTCGGCGGAGACGGCGTCGCAATATAAGTGTCCCTGCCCCAGTTCGCAGCCGGTGAGCAGCAGCGAAGCCTGCTGGGCTGAATCTTGAATGCCCTCTGCGGCGACGGTTATGCCCAAACCGTGTGCGAGCCCTATCAAAGCCCGAACAATTCCTGCATCTTCTTTCTCAGAGAGCATGCTGTGGATGAGGCTGCCGTCGATTTTGATCTTGTCCATCTTGAAGTTTCGCAGGTGATACAGGCTTGAGTAGCCGGTGCCGAAGTTGTCCAGAGCGATTTTTACGCCTGCTTCGCGCAAGCCGCCGAGGATGTCCTGAGCTGCCTCAAGATTTCGAACCAGAGTGCTTTCGGTAATCTCGATCTCGAGACGCTCGGGCGGCAGACCGGTCTCATGAAGAATATTCAGGATGCGGCTCTTCAACTTTTTGTCTTTGAGCTGGCTGGAGAGCACATCAATGGAGAGCACAACATCGTTGGGCCACTTGACCGCGGCAGCACAGGCCTGGCTGAGAATCTGGTCGGCGAGTTCGTGAATCAGGCCGCACTCTTCGGCGATGGGGATGAAGCGTTCCGGCATGATCTCTCCAAACGAAGAGTGAATCCAGCGCGGTGAAGCCTCAAAGCCGATGACCCGCTTTGTTCTGAGCTCAACGGAGGGCTGAAAATAAGTGCGGATACTTTCGTTTGCAACAGCAATGCGAAGTTCCTGCACGAGTCCCTCGCGCTCGCGAACACGTTTATCCATTTCGTCTTCGAAAAAACGCAGAGCAGAACGCCGCTCTTCCTTCGCGCGATACAGTGCAAGGTCGGCTTTTCTCAGAGCTTGCTCCGGCGTGAATGCATCGTCGGGAATGATGGCAATGCCGATCCCAGCACTGATCTGATGGCGAACGGAGCCGGCAATGATGGGCTCCTTCAGAGCTTCAATCACGCGGAGAGCAACGTTGGTTGCTGCTTCCGCACCGACCAGATGCAGAGCGAGGATGGCGAACTCATCGCCTCCAAACCGTGCCGGCAGATCGCCGTCGCGCATGGCTCTGAGCAGGCGCTGCGCAACGATGGTGAGAACCTGGTCTCCGGTTCCATGTCCGTATACGTCATTGATTTGTTTGAAGCCGTTCAGGTCGAGAAGGAATAAGGCGTGCAGCGCACCTTCACGTGGAGGAGCAGCGCACGCAGCTCTGAGCGCGTCATCAAACTGGCGGCGATTGGCAAGCCCGGTCAGGGTGTCTTG